>Ga0114966_10004312_pt1 | contig 12254 bp, 21 predicted proteins | sample M_130207_XF_Meta_FD_87029 | JGI IMG/M metagenome (GOLD analysis project Ga0114966, IMG submission 87029) | Freshwater microbial communities from Lake Montjoie, Canada to study carbon cycling - M_130207_XF_MetaG | ecosystem: Environmental > Aquatic > Freshwater > Lake | place: Lake Montjoie...
AACTCTTTCAAAATTTGCCATTTTAAATTGATTTTTTTGCGTACTCGACGTACATGATTATTTATTCCAGAGAAGCTCGGAATCTTTCCAGTTCTGTAAATTTTTAAAAAGAGCAAGGGCCGGCAACTGTTATCCTGAGCTGAGCTATGCCTTTCGTGATGACGGGCTTATCTTGACCGAGGGAAAGACATTATACCTAATCACTGAGACCGGTAGCGAGTATAGCCACCTCGCGATCGCGGTGATCCCAAACTTCCGCTTTGAAAAGTTCCATGACGATGCCACCTGGGAGATGGAGGACAAGCACGGCTGGTACGAGGCCAGAGGCAAGGACTGGGATGCTGCAGTAGAGAAGCTCGCTGACCTGGAATGGAGCAAGGCCATGAAGGAATTCTACAAGGAGGCAGAGACAGTGCTTCGCAATCTGCACAGAGCATACGGTACTTCAATGAGTTGCCGTAACGGAGCCTGGCTGATCGGTAGTGTCGATGTACAGAGCCTGGTAGCTTAACTCCGTAGTAAATAGTTTGGCCCCGATTGTCAGGAGTCGTGGCCATTTGTTAATTTAGCATCAATAAATTAATGAATCGTTAAACCCTTTAAAATAAAATCACATGAAAAAACTTTTTTGTACAGTCGTCACCGACTATGATGGATCGATGGCGAGCCCGACGATCTTTCACACTCGAGCAGAGAAGCTAGCCGACGTTGAACCTCACATTCGAGAAGAGTTATGCGAGCTTGGCTTTGAAGACTCAGAGCTAGACCATATTTTTGAGGTATTTACATTTGAGGTGTCGGACTTAGATATTATTGAAGTGTAAAAAACTTTTGCCCCGATTTTTTACTCTCGACCATTAGTGTTATATTAGCTTAAACATTAAAAGTAAAACAACTATGGAAAACACAAGACTTTTCTGCACAGTAGTCAAAGACCAAGACGGCGAGACTCATGTGTTTCACTCCCGAGTAGGCGGACCTGTAGAAGCCGAACACCTCGTGACTGAAACGCTCATCGAGTATGGATTTGACCCGGAGACAATCGTCGAATTTGATTTTACAAACTTTGAGGTAGACTCAGATAACACTCTCGAATAATGAGAAAGAGAAAACTATATCACGCGACAGATGCTGCCAATCTGCGCAGCATCTTAGAGAAAGGACTCATCTCCCACTGGGAAGGAGTATACCTCACCAATTCATCAGAGAGCGCTGCTCGCTGGATGGGGTTCAGGCTTGCAGCAATGGGCCGACCAAAGATGGTGGTGATTGAGGTAGAGGTGCCTGCCCGCGGATTGAAACAGGGAACTGACCATAGTCCAATCATGGAACAGTTGTTTGGAGTGGGTAAGTCGATACTCTCGCCAAAATCAATCCCTGCTGAAGCCATCCTAGGAGTAGAGTTTATTAATCTTAATCCAATCATGACACCATGATAAACTGGGAACCAATTATAGACCACCATGTTCGAGGCAGATCAGAGACCTGTGATGTCTATATCCGGCTAGACCGCGAGAAGAAAGTCAGCGGCATCTACCTCATGGGCAGAGAGGTGCAGAAGTGGGTGCCACTGACTCCAAGTGAAGAGACCTTGGCCGGAGCCAAGCGCTGGGCCACGCTTCTAGTAAATGCTAGAAAAATAAGTGAAGAATAATTTTACTTCTATCCAGAGAGTAGTATAATAGCTTCATGAAAAAAACTAATAGTACTATGCAAAAAAGCAAAAAGAGCCCAAAGGCCATGAAGAGCCCAGCTCCAAAACCAACCGTGAAGGCAACTCCAGTAGCGAAGAGCCAACCTAAAAAGGAAACTCGTCAATCTGCGAAGGCAACTAGCCCAGTCGTGATGTTGAAGGAAGTATCTTCTCGCTTGAAGAGAGGAGACATTATCCGAGTTGCCAGTAAGACTGGCTACGAGCAGAGTCACGTAAGCCGTGTCCTGCGCGGAGTTAACAAAAACCCTAGTGGCGAGATCGTTACCGAGGCGTATCGCCTGGTGACAAGCCGCTAATCTCGCCGGAGCACAGCCAGCCCGCGGATCGCCGCGGTGCACCGCCCGACGAGAGACCAGCCCCAACCGGGGCTGGTCGTGTTTAGGTTGGAACGGCTCGACTCCTGCTCGGGCAGGAGTCGAGCCTCTGGAAAAAAGTTTTGCCCCGATTGTCAGGTGTGAAGTAATCTTCTTATATTAGCTTAAACTTAAAAACTAAATAACCATGAAAAAAAACGCGCAAGACTTTCTAAACACACAATTTACCGAGATTTCCCAAGTCTATTCTGGCAAGAGAGACTGTTGTCGATGCGGCTGCGGTGGAGAGTATACGGCTACCTCAGCAATGACGTCGCCACGATCTAGAGTCGATGACCAACTAGTACGTATGCGTCTTAACCGCGCCAAACGATTAATCAGAGAAGGCGCTGAATTTCTTTCAGGAGATACCTTCTTTGACGTAAAGACTAGCAACACTCGTACCCTGACATTTTATTTCGATGAGCTAAACTAGTTTAGCCCCGATTGTCAGGAGTCGAGAACTTGTGTTACTTTTACAATATAATATATTAAAGACTAGATCTATTAACCGTATAAATCAAACAAGCTATGTCATTCTCAGAAAAAAAGAAAAAGGACTTGAAGTGTAAAGAGTGCGAGACCATTGTCTTCAACGTCGGAGACGACGCAGTTTCAGTTATATGTACAGAGTGCACTGCAAATTACGTAAGAGGTTATAAGATTGATAAAGAATATGAGGATCGCCCATACGGCGACTGTAAACAAAGTTAAGCCCCGAGTGTACTAGCTCAGAACTTTTGGTTACTTTTACTTTATAACTAATCATAAAAACAAATAAACGATGTCATTCGAAACCTCAGACAACCTGCCTCGTTACTTCAAGACGATCGCAAAATCTAACCCGCTCACCATCGAGCAAGAGAAACTACTAGCTGTCCGAATCCATGCCGGAGAGGACGCAGCAATCAACGAACTCGTTACTCACAATCTCAAGATCGTGATAACTATTGCAAATCGCCACATAGGCCAAGGCGTGCCCTTAGATGACCTCATTCAAGAAGGAAATCTTGGCTTATACGAAGCAGCCACTCGCTTTGAGCCAAAGGAAGGAGTACGCTTCATATCGTATGCTTCCTTATGGATCCGCAAGTTTATTAATGAAGCGGTCGTTGCCCACGGTCGAATCGTGAGACTGCCGCACAATCAGGAATACGACATCTATAAGGCAAAAGTTGCTGGAGAAGAAACACCAAACTTAAGCACTGTCAAGATCGATGCACCCATCGGAGACGACAGCGGCACAACAATTGGAGATATCCTCCTTAACACTCAAGCAGAGTTCGAGCTAATCGCAGAAGCTGAACACTTAGGTTTCACGGTCCGCCGAGTACTCGGCTCGATCAAGAAGACTCGCGACCAGGAAATAGTCCGCCTTTACTTTGGAATTGGCCATGACGAAGAGTCGAGCTCGCAAGAGATTGCACAGAAATACGACTTAACTGCAGTCAGAGTGTCGCAAATAATCAAGAGCTCACTCGAACAAATGAAAAAGATTGTCTAACCCGTTAACTCCGTAGTAACTATGAAAGCAATAATCTTTGACGGCGAAGACGAACAGTACACAGATACTGCAGAGATCGCCAAAATATCAGACCCTGCAAAAGTTGTAGAGCTCTTCAAGACAACTGCAGTCTATCGATCCGCTGCGATCCACCTGTGTACCACTCTAAAGGAAACTCCGGCAGCTGGCTTTGTTGCACAAAAGGTGAGCAGCATGGACGCAGGTTACAACGCATTAATTGATAAACTTTACCACTTCTTTGGAGAGGAAGAGACCCTGATGGTGATCGCCCACACTGACCTTGCTATTAAACTTGCTGAGTAATGAGAAAGATAATGAGAACCTTCGATAAGATCCTCCGCATCGCGCTAACGATCTTCTTCCTTGCGCTGATCATCTACCTAATGGTCAGAGACAAGGACACGCGGACTGTTAGCAGAGAGCTGGAGCCTGCAGTCAAGAGCTGGCAGCAGGACATGACCTCTGCTGGCCTGGACTGGAAGACTAAATATGGTTTACTCCGTAGTGTCAAGCTGGCAGAGCTCCTTCCTGGCAAGGCTGGCTACTCGAATCGTTTTGCATATTCAATAGAAATCGCAGATGACCTGCCAGAGAAGGGAGAATACACGCTAAAGACCACTGTGTATCATGAGCTTGGACACTCAGTATTTAACTTAAAACACGGCTGCTGCTCGATCATGCGAGAAGAAGTCTCATCAGAGGAAGAGTGTAGCCGCAACTGGCCAAGTTGGTTAAAGGAATATACTGATGCCTGTAAACAAATTAAATCCTAGATACTATGGAAGAAAACCCACTACGAGATGCTGGCCTGCTGAAGAAGCTAATCCATCTTAGAGAGTCTGACCCCGACTCTTTTATGCAGATGGTGATCGGCGCTCTAAAAAAGAATCCAGCCGCCGCACTCACAGACTCTGCACCATCCGCAAATAAGCTAGTCGCGTTGGAGAGTCTGATGCGATACTTTCAGGAGATCGAGGGCTATGAAGACTGTGCATTTATCAGAGACCTAAAACAAAGAATCGCCGATGAATCCAAAGGGTAAGTATATAGTAATAAGTTCAGTTGACTTGCCTGGTATAGAATGGGAGAAGTCTCTTCAAAGTTCAATGGGAATCTGTCACACCTGTTCCAAGGCATATGAGATCGCTCTCTTCCTAGCAGGAATCACACAGCCTGACATAAGATATCGCAAGGCGCTAGAGACGATTAAAGCCAAGGGTGCGGTCACCGTAAAGCAGAGAGACGGAGAGCAGTCAGCCACAATCGTGAAGGTAAGAATTTATTAACCCCGATTTTTTACTCTCGACCATTAGTGTTATATTAGCTTAAACTTAAAAACTAAAAAACTATGGCAAACTACGAAATCAATGTGTCTAAAGACGGAATTCACTTATTCGCTACACATGAGCGATCGCTAACTAGTCCAAAACAGACCCGTGAAGTCTATGACAAACTAGTTGAAACCTTTCCCAAGAACGATGGCTACCTTGTTGAAATCTCGTATTGCCAAACCACGAGTCGCAAGATCGAGCCTAAGGAATTAAATTAGCCCCGATTGTCAGGTTTCAAGCGTTAGTGTTATATTAGCACTATAATTAAATCAATCGTCAAACCTTTAAAACCAAAAAACTATGGCAACACGAAGCATGATTGCAATGGAAAATCCAGACGGCACAGTGACTGCAGTCTATTGTCACAATGATGGTTACCTTGAACACAACGGTCAAGTCCTCCACGATCACTACTCAGATCCCGAAAAGGTAAAAGACCTAATTGCTCTCGGACGTCTTAGTTCACTTGGGGATCAAGTAGCCCCACCAGAAGGAGTAGCCCACAGTTTTAACTCCCCAATTCCAGGAGTCACAGTCGCATACCATCGTGACCGTGACGATCGGCTTGATAAACGCAAGCATAAAACTGTCCAACACTTCTTTGACTCAGACTTTGAAGAATATGGTTACCTCTTCACACAGGAAGGCGAGTGGCTGGTTAAAAGTTGGAACATAAAGACACCTGTACCGGTAAGCTATGCACTCTCGGGAGTAGAGGAAATATAAGATTTTGCTTTCATGTGGTGGACGGGGCCTGCGCGAGCGGGCCCTCGTCTTTTTCCGCGGTGTGACATTACCGGGGCCAGATCGATGTCTCTGGCAGAGACCTCTGCCACACCCAAAAATATTTGGCCCCGATTGTCAGGCTTCAGGAATAGTTGTTATATTAGCATCAATAAATTAATGAATACCCGCTTACAACTTACCCTTAAAAAAGTTTTGCCCCGATTTTTTACTGTTAAATCTTAGTGTTATATTAGCATCAATAAATCGTCAAACCCTTTAAACTAAAATCACATGAAAAAAGCAATGGTTATTATTCGATTAGGAACAACGACTCCGTTGACAAAAGAGATGCCAATCATTATCGCAGCATCAGGCAGTGACCTTGAAAAATCAATCGGTGGAGGCATCCAAGAAACTGGATTAATATCCATGATCTACACCGACTGGAGCCCTGACAAGATTATCAAAGCATTCGCCCAGGTAGCTGAGGTAACTGAAGATATTTTGCCGCTCATCGTCTTTGAGCTTAACAATCCAGCAATCGGCATCAATCTTAACCACGTAAGTAACTTTAAGCAGATGGCTGAAGACTTTCTCAAGTCCATAGAAGACACCCAGAACGAACCGGCTCCAAACCATGTAGTGAACCTTAGCCTCGATGAATTGCTCGACCTCGTGAACGAGAAGGGCTTAGCGAACCTCACAGCTGCCGAGCTCACTCGACTTAAAGATCTTACAAAATAATTTTTATAAAAGTTTTACAGTTCTACAGTTTTATAGTATAATAATAAAGTCAAACCAACTAAACCCTAAAAACTATGATTAAACTATCTGGAGGAAAGAAAGAACAAATCGTTCGCGAATGGTTCAATGTGACCCACGACGGCAGAGTCCCAAAGGGCAAGGTGCTAGATGCCTACACTGAGTTCGCATCACAGCCGAGAACTGAAGAGATCTCATACGGGCTCTTCAATGGAGTGCTGAAGAAAGTTATCGCTGAAGGCGCTGAAGTAGTACAGACAGCGGCTAGTCCTGAGCCATCAGTAAAGGACTCCGTAGTAAACCCTGTGCCAATCAAAGTAGAGGACATGGTTTTTCCAGAATTTAAGTTGCATAAGACCGGTAAAAAAATCGATGCCCTCTTTTCAGATCATGAAGTAGGCGGCGGAATATACGGCGGCACAGTAAACATCGTGGTAGGCGAGTCAGGTGTCGGCAAGTCGACCGTGCTGCTTGACCTATTGGCTACAGTACAAGCAAACGATCCAACCGTCAAGATCCTATATGTGTCGAGTGAAATGACGAGAAACGATATCTTATTCTATTACAAGAAGACACCGGCTATTGGCAAGGTGCCTACACTCTTATTGATGGACTATATGAAAGACTCAACCCTGAGCCAAGCGTTGTCTGCTGCATTCAATGGACAATACGATATTATTGTTCTTGACTCCTATCAAGACGTGTTAGTCAAACTAAAAGAAGCTCAAGGGTGGAGATCAACTCAAGCTGAGTCATGGCTAATTAACATGATGATCGAGGCATCTGAGAATAAGGGATGTGCGGTTCTTGCGATACAGCATATGACTAAGGGCGGAACCTATGTCGGGTCGACCTACCTTAAACACGCGACAACTGCAATGCTTGAAATTAGATTTGACCTCAGCGGGCAGAGATATCTAGAGTTCTCAAAGAACCGACGCGGCGGAAGCGGAGTCAATAAACGACTTTACTATGTGCTAGACAAAGACGGGTCAGTCGTATATGACACCGAACGTTTTACTGAGACTGAAGACATGCATAAGATTGAGGGCAGCGAAGCAATTCGACAGCACGACCTCACAAAGAAGTTTGAGGAGATCTTTCTTAAGGGCAAGACAGTAGACGGGTCGGACTCCGTAGTGGAACTGCAAGACTCATTACGAGAAGAAGAATAAATATTTTATCAAAAGTTTTTTAGTATCACCGAAATTTAGTATAATAATCTAGTCAAACCAATTAAACCCTAAAAACTATGAAAAGAGAAGTAACTGAAGACCAATTCGCCAGCCTGCGGGAGCAGATGTCGACATCAGAATGTGTAGTAAAAACCGTGCCACTGGCATCCATCCAGCTCGACGACAAGTCAATTGTGTCCGGTCGTATTGGAATAGGCGGAGTCCAGGTACAAGTAGGATCAGGTTTCTTTCAGAAGCTTTCAAGTTTCCTGAAGGTAAGTCGATCCCTTACTAGTGAAATGATTAAGAATGAAGATGGCAAGTTAGCAGCGAGTCTAATGAATGGACTGAAGGACTATCGTCAAGCAAACGGCGGGTCTGAAATAATGTTAATTGCAAACCCTACTACACGAGAAATCGTGGACATCTGTGATCCTAAAAGATATCGTCGAATGACAAACGATTCGGTCATGGATGTGACTCAACGAATTATTAATGAAAACCCTGGACTTACGATTGAGACGATTGATTTTAATCCACAGGCGGGTCGCAGCATAATCAACCTACTTAACAATAATGAAGTAGGATTTCCAGGAGCCGGCAAAGACGAATTCTTTAAGTTTGGTTTCTCAATCATTCAAAGCCCAAAGGACACCATTGTTGAAATGTATAACCAACGATTAGTATGTGCTAACGGCTTACGAATAAGCCTTGGACAAGGCGCGATCGGAGGCAATGGGCAGATCCACTTTGAAGAACGATTTCGACTTGCAGGAACTGGAGCTGAAGACATTAAGACTTTTCTTGGAAAGATCGAAGACATGAGAAAAGCACAGTTTATTCCAGGAGGATTTCAACAGACGCTAGAGAGCGCAGCTTCCACCAAGGCCAGCCTGCTTGAAGTAGAGAGTGCAATGATCAAAGCACAACGAATGGTAAGGGAACAGGATGCGAGTCTAAAGACGAACTTCATCGAGAACCTGAGCCGCAAGTACTTTGGCTCCTATGCTGAGACAATGGCTCGAGTGGTTCGCAAGGGACAAAACCCAATGAGCCTTAACGACAAGCAGAAAAGCTTTATCAAGACTGGCCAAAGCATTTGGGACGTGGTAAACTCCCTCACCTACCTTGGCTCCAACGATTCAGGATTACCTCTCGAGCACAAGTCAGAGCTTAAGGCCGAGGCAGGTCGCCTCTTCGCTAAGGGCACTAACGGAGGATTTGACTTACAGTTCGCGCAGTTCGCGCAGCTTTAATTGGGTTGACGACCGAAGGGGCAGAGCAATCTGCCCCTTTTTTTTGTTTAGAGAGCTGGCCACCGTGCCGGCTCTTCATGTTTTTACTGACACCTGTGTTCGCGCGCGTCGTGACCCGCCCGTGTGCACGCCTGCGGGAAAGGTCTCTGGAGAGTGGGCTGTCTTCGGGTCACGCGCGCCCGCGGGTGTCGTGCCCGAAGCCGTCTCTAGAATCCTGACCTGGCCGGGTCTCTGGCAGGTCCCTGCCCGCTGGAACCCTGGGACATCAGGTAACCATGGCCCCCGATGCCTCCTGAAGAGAGGTGACTTCCTGATAGTAGCAACTATATAAACTGACAAAGGGCCCCAACTGGGAGCCCCTTATCGACTGTAGAACTGCACTAGAGCTCACCGACCTTGTCCGCGGTAGGGCTTCTTCCAGTTCGCTAGAAGAGGCAGCGATGCTCAACCCAGTAGAGCACATTATGTGCTACTATGTCAAGGCGACACGAACAGATCTCTATAAGCAGCTAAGCCTAGCTCGGCCTACGCGAGGTCTCTAGAAAAAAGGTTAGCCCCGATTGTCAGGCATCAGGAATAGTTGTTATATTAGCACTATAATTAAATCAAGTACTAACAAACTAAAACCAAAAAACCATGAAAAAATTCGTAGAGGTGTCGACAGGCACAACACGCACACCAGGCTTAGATGGAGAAGTTGGATTCAATGTGATTAGAGTAGCCGAAGCCGTAGACGGTGACGTGCTTACTCTTTGTCAGGAACCAGGAGGTTACTCCGTAGCAATCGAAGGAGCTACGGTAAACGTCTGGGAAGGCCTTGACGAGGCCCGTGCAACGGAGATGTTTGAGTCTATGTTAAAGTAACCGCTCCCACCAGAGCAGAGGGCCCGCCACTAGCGGGCCTTTTTTTTTGTCCGGCTACATGAGATCGCTCAGGTCTCTGGAGTTCGGTGGCAGCGGGGCTCCCTCCCAGTCAGGCACGATCTTGCCTGGCCTGGCAAGCTTCGGTCGTTTTGGCTGCGGCAGAGTCTCTACTCCAAGGTCTTCGAGCCGGTCGACCTTTGCCTTCTTCAGCAGTCGGTGCAGGTCGGCCTCCTGCTCAGCGAGGTACTCTGGTCTCTGGATCACCTTGTTCACATACACTAGCTGGACTCCATAGTAGCGGCACAGCTCTTCAATGAGCTCCCGACCGATGCGAGCGAGCCGGTCCGGCGTCTCTACCACCACCGCAGCCACCCGCTTCTGGATAATGTCCTGTAGCAGGAGGTGGAGGCCGGGTCTCTCCTCTAGAGACTACTCCGTAGATGGAGCCCAGTCCTCGTAGATCTGGTCAGCTACCAATCCTCTAGCCGTGCACCAGAGGTGGAGGAGTCTCTGCTGCTCGGCCATGAGCTTCCGGTCGGACTCCGTAGTCCCGCCGACTCGGCAGTAGAGGGTGACCCAGTTCTCCTTTGAAATCTTTTTACCGACCATCTTCCAGACATCCTCGTCCCAATACATGATATGGCCGTTCTCCAGCTTAGTAGTACGGATGCGACCGCGGTCGGCCCAGCGGCGGACTGTAGCGTAGCTCTTTCCGAGCACCTTCATTACTTCTCTTACTAGCATAACTTAATCATTTGTTGACTAATTGCCAGCAGCGTGGCAACCTCCAGAGGGACTGACTGCCTCTGGTATAGTTATTTATCGCCAGAAACTTGCTCATCTCCTCAGGTCTGGACTAACTCAGTACTGGCCACAACGCATGAGTACGAGGTGGGGTTCCCCGTGGAGTTTTCGTAGCGGGACTCCGTAGTCAAAGTAGGTGGGCCGTGGCGCTTTACTTGGCACAATAAGGCTCCACCTGGTCTGGCTGGTCTGGCGGGTATAGTCTCTAGTCTCGGAGCCGGTCGGCTCCACCTGGTCTGGCTAGTCTGATTAGTCTCGGATCCAGTCGGCTCCACCTGGTCTGGCTGGTATAGTCTCTTATCTGGTCGGCTCTGCCTGGTCTGGTGTGTCTAGTCTCTGGTCGGGTAGGTCGGCTTCGGCTGGTCTCTGGTCTGGTGTGTCTAGTCGCTAGTCTCGGATCCGTCTGGTCTGGTTGGTCTCTGGTTATCAGGACTCCGTAGTAACTCTTCTATCTCTGGCCTGCCCGGTCTGGACTGACTAGGTCTGCTGGTCGGGACTCAGTAGTAGAGTCGTCCTGACCTGGCTCGCTAGTAGAGAAGGTTACTCTGCCGAGTAGAGGGTTGCCGTGATCTTGGCCGGTGTCTGGCAGAGGTAGAGTCTCCTGTAGTCTGATGTTCTCTTGTCTCTTCTTCTCTAGAGTTTGGCTGGCTAGGTGTGGCAGTTTTTTCCTTTTATTTAAGAGAGACCTGTGCCGGTTGTGGAGCTCAGATTAAGATGGGGAGTGGCACGGTTAGCTGGTCTCTCTATATTGATTGGGTCGTGGCTAAGAGCGGGATGTGTGCAGCTGGCTGCGGGACTCCGTAGTAGAGGCTGGGCTGGCCTGGCACCCTTTTTCTCTTTCCCTAGCTGGATAAATACCAATAAACTCTAGTCATGCCCAGAAAAATATACCTAACGAGCTTTTGCGAGTTTGTGGTGGCGGAGTCCGGCTCGCTAGTGGAGGCCGGGCCAGCGGCAGTCACCCTGGCAGATGGCAGGGTGCTGAAGCAAATCCATAGCAGTATCGCACGCGAACTCAATGTCATTCGCTCAAGCATACCTCCGCAAAAGATTGAGGTCGTGTCGCCTGGCCCAATCATCACTGGAGTCGAGCAGCAGCTCAAGTCGATGGCACCGGCTACGCTTGCCTCAATCACGTCGGGCAAGGGCGGTGACGTCTTTGCCACCACGGTTTTTACCAAGCTCCTGAGCCTGCTTGACTCTGAGCTTGCAAAGGTCAGTTGGGTAACAAAGAAGACTCTGCAGGCCTCGGTCATGCTCAGCTCGCCTACTCGAGCCGGGTTAAAAAAGTCTCTTGAAGAGGGCGAGGCATTCGACTCCTACTATGAGATGTTTGAGAGCCTTGTCGATTTTACCATGTTCATCGGCTGGATGGACGAGACCGATAGCTACAAGGACAAGTTATGGCAGTTTGACTCGCAAAAAGGCAATTGGCTTCAGCAAAACCGTAAGATGGTGAAGAACGCGGTGATTGAAAAAATACTCAACTTCCTCTATGACTAGTTTTTTGGGACTCCATAGTAAACCGGTGTCCTTCCTCTAGTCATGCTACACTAGCTCGGCTTTCCTTTCTATTTCTTTCAGTTCCTTCCTGGTTCCGGTATAAATAAGATAAAGACCAGTTAGAGATGCGGTACATTAAACACTATCCCCTATTTGAACAGAGCAACCGAGACAAGCAGAATCTTGCCGCGAACCCAAACACGCCAGTGGAGGCTCTGCTCAAGCTTGCTGCAGACGATGC
>Ga0114966_10004316_pt1 | contig 12247 bp, 7 predicted proteins | sample M_130207_XF_Meta_FD_87029 | JGI IMG/M metagenome (GOLD analysis project Ga0114966, IMG submission 87029) | Freshwater microbial communities from Lake Montjoie, Canada to study carbon cycling - M_130207_XF_MetaG | ecosystem: Environmental > Aquatic > Freshwater > Lake | place: Lake Montjoie...
CGTGGGTCAGGAATCCGATCGATGCCTGGATCGCGGCCGATCACGAGAAGGCCGGACTCGTGCCGCAGCCGGAGGCCCCGCGGGGCGTGCTCGTGCGACGGCTCTTCCTCGATCTCGTCGGCCTGCCGCCCGCGGCGGACGAACTGGCGGCCATCGAGGCCGATGCCTCGCCCGACTGGTACGAAAAGCTGGTCGAAAAACTCCTCGCCGACCCGCGGCATGGCGAGCGCTGGGGCCGCCACTGGATGGACATCTGGCGGTACAGCGACTGGTGGGGGCTCGGCAGCGAACTTCGCAACAGCCAGAAGCACATGTGGCACTGGCGCGACTGGATCGTCGAGTCGCTCAACGCCGACACCCCCTACGACGAGATGGTCCGACAGATGCTTGCCGCTGACGAGATCTATCCGACCGATCCTGCGAAGCTCCGGGCGACCGGTTTCCTGGCGCGGAACTGGTTCCTCTTCAACCGAACTCCGTGGATGGACGAGACGGTCGAGCACGTCGGCAAGAGCTTGCTCGGCCTGACGATGAACTGCTCGAAGTGCCACGCTCACAAGTACGATCCGATCCAGCAGGAGGACTACTACAAGATGCGGGCATTCTTCGAGCCGATCCACGTGCGGCTCGACGTCGTGCCGGGTGAGGCCGACCTCGAGAAGAACGGCCTGCCCCGCGTGTTCGACGGCCTGCCCGATGCCCCGACCTATCTCTTCGTGCGCGGCGAAGACACGAAGCCCGACAAGTCGCGGTCGATTCCGCCCGGCGTGCCCGACGTGCTCGGCTTTGGCGAGATCGTCATGGAGCCGGTGAAGCTGCCCAAGGAGGCATTCCAGCCCGAACGCCAGCCCTGGGTGTTCGACGCCAACCTCGCCACGGTCCGTCGCGACGTCGAGGCTGCCGAGAAGAGGCTGGCGACCGTGATCGAAAAGCAGAAGGCCGCCAAGGAAGCGCTGGCCGCACTGGAGGAGCCATCGGGGGTGTCCCCGTCGCCGGCCTCGCCGCCGTCCGCGCTTCCGCCGGCACCGGGCGGTTTCGTCGAGGATTTTGCCGCGCTCGATGCCGGCCGGTGGCGGACGCTCGACGGGACGTGGCGGCACGAGACCGGCCGCCTCCTCCAGGAGCAGGTCGGCCCCAAGCAGTCGGCGGCCCGGCTCGTTTCCGCGCCGCCCCGCGACTTCGACGCGACGGTCCGCTTCACGATCACAGGCGGGAACACCTATCGCAGCGTCGGCCTAGCATTCGACATCGGCCCGGATGATGCCGTCGGTTCGCAGGTTCCGGTCGACGGCGAGTTTCTGGTCTACGGCAGCGGCGTCGCCGTGGGGTCGAAGGTCCAGGTGGCGCAGCATGCCAAGGGGGCCTGGCAGTATCCCGGCGAGGCGATGCAGGCCCGTTCCGTCGAGGTCGGTGTTCCCCATACGCTGCGGGTCGCCGTTCGCGACACGCTCGTGAACGTCTGGTTCGACGGGGAGCCGGTGATCGTCTGGCGGTCCTCCATGCCGCGGCGCGGCGGCGGACTGCAGATCATCACCTTCGATGCGACGGCGGTTTTCGAAGACTTTTCGATCGCGCCGCTGGCCGCCGACACGGTGCTCCGCGAGCCTGCCGCCGCATCCGCGACCGTCGAGGCCGCGCGGCGTCAGCTTGCCTCGGCCGACGCGGGGGTGGAACTCGTTCGTGCCTCGCTCGCCGCCAAGAAGGCCGCCGTGGAGAGCGTGCAGCGGCGGATCGACGCCACCCGGATCGGCTGGGAGGCGGAGGCCGCTACGGAGGAGGCGACGGCACTGCGGGAACGGCAGGCCGAGGCCGCGAAGGCGGCCGTGCGGGCCGAGCGAGAGTGGGCCGTGGCGATATCGCGGCAGAAACTCGCTGAGTTTCTCGATCTCATTGCGAACGCGAAGCCGGACGAAACAGATCGTATTGCCAGGCTCGAGAAGAGCGTCGCGGAGGCTCGCAAGCAGGTCGAGAAGGACGTCAATTCCGTGGGCGTGGTCTCCGAAGCGTTCACGCCCGTTCGGGGGGCGAGGTGGACGCCGACGCGGTTTCGCGAATCGCGGACCGACGACGCGACCATTCCGTTTCCGGAGGCGAGCACCGGCCGCCGAACCGCCCTGGCGCGGTGGATCACCGACCCGCGGAATCCGCTTCCGGCGCGCGTGGCTGCCAACCACATCTGGAACCGGCACATCGGCCGGCCGCTGGTGGCGACCGTGTTCGACTTCGGCCGCAAGGGGAACGCCCCAACCCACCCGGGCCTGCTCGACTGGCTGGCCAGTGAACTCGTGGAGGGTCCCCCCGGTGGCACACCGTGGAGCATGAAGCACCTCCATCGGCTGATCGTCACCTCCGCGACCTACCGGATGGGGTCTTCCGTCGCCGGGGCCGCCGGCAATCTGGCGATCGATCCCGACAACCGTCTGCTCTGGAGGCGGCAACCGATCCGGATCGAGTCGCAGGTGGTCCGCGACTGCATCCTCGCGCTGGCCGGCACGCTCGATCCCACGATCGGCGGCCCATCCGTGCCGTCGTCGGAGCAGGCGAAATCGCGGCGGCGCAGCCTCTACTTCTTCCATTCCGACGTCGAACGCGACCTGTTCCTCACCACCTTCGACGATGCGACGGTGAAGGAGTGTTACCAGCGCGAGCAGAGCATCGTGCCGCAGCAGGCGCTCGCGCTTTCGAATGCGGGACTCGTGCACGACTCGGCGGCCCAGATTGCCGAGCGGCTCTCCAAGTCGGGCGGCGAGGGCATGAGCGATGCCCAGTTCGTGGACAGGGTGTTCCTCCTCCTGCTCGACCGGAAGCCCCGGGCCGGGGAGACGGAGGCGGCCCTGAAGACGATGGCCCTCTGGCGGAGCCAGGAGGCGGCGCAACCAGCCCCGGCCGAGGGCGTCCGGGCGCACCTGGTGTGGGCCATCTTCAATCACAACGATTTCGTCACGCTGCGCTGAGCGTTTCAGCGGGCGGCCGGCGTCACCATGGTGCGTCGTTCCCCGCCGAAGATCCGAGAAAGGAAGCCGGTGCCGGCAATGATGAGCGGCGGTCTGTATTCGGGGCCGTGGACTTTTCGGCTTTCCTTGGTCGTAGCCGCGTGCCTGGCCGCGAGGGTGTTCATCGACCGTCCGATTCACGCGGCCGACGCGGGCGCCGATTCGGTCACTGCCGCCGATCGGCAGGCCGTTCGCGACCGCGTCGCCGCGTTGGAGCGACGGTTGCAAGTCGTCGAGGGATCCGGCCGTTTTGCCGCCGACCTCGTCGCGGATGCCCGGCTATTCGCGAAGGCCGCCCTTTGGGCGGTCGATTTCGAGCCGGTGATCGACGTCTCGCGCCGCGAGAAGGTCGAGGCGGGCCTGCGGCGGGCGCAGGAGCGGATCGAGCATCTGGAGGCCGGGCGGCATCCGTGGACGAAACTCGACGGCCGGAGCATCCGTGGTTTCGTCTCGGCCGTGGACGGTTCGACGCAGCCCTACGGCCTCGTCGTTCCGCGGGGGCACGATCCGGCAAAGCCCGCCAGGCTCGACGTCGTGCTGCACGGCAGCATGAACGCCACGGGCATCGGTGATCTCGACTTCATCCGTGGCTTCGATCGGGGTGATGCTGTCGGCGACGGGGCGCCGGAGGCGGGGTTCATCGAACTCCACCCGATGGGCCGCCTCGGTGAGAATGCCTACCGGTTCGAGGGGGAGACCGACGTCGATGAGGCGATCGAGTCGGTCTGTCGTCGGTTTGCGGTCGATCGCCGCCGGATCGTGCTGCGTGGCAGTTCGCTCGGCGGCGTGGGCACCTGGCAGTTGGGCCTCAAGAGGCCCGGCCGGTACGCGGCAATCGGCCCCGCCGCAGGCCCGGTGGACACGCATGTGTTCGCCGGATCGCCATGGAAGCACTTTGTCCCGCTGGCCCCGCTCGAGCCCTGGCAGGAGACGACTCTCCATCTGGTCGATGCAATCGATTATGTCGCCAACGCCCGCATGGTGCCGGTCGTGGCCGCGATGGGAGACCAGGATCCCTACTACGGATCCCACCTCCTGGCAGAAAAGGCTTTCGCGAAAGAGGGACTCCCCTTCGTCGGAATCGTCGGCCGCGGCGTGGGCCACGGCCTGTCTCCCGATGTGCTTGGGGAACAGATGCGGCTGCTGGGCGAGCGGGCCGCACCGGGCGTGCCCCCGCGGCCGCCGCACGTGCGGTTCGTCACTTGGACGCTGAAATTCCCCCGCTGCCACTGGGTCGAGGTTCTCGGCCTCGAGGCCCATTACCATCGGGCTGAAATCGAGGCGACGCTCGCCGGCGACGGTGCCGTCGCGATTCTGAAACTGGCCAACATCACCCGATTCGCCCTCCATCCCCCGGCACTGGACGGTGGCGACGCACCGGTCGTGATCGAAAACGTCAGGATCCCGCTGCCGCGACGCGATCGAGGAGCCGCACCCTTGCCGCTCGTCTTCGAACGGCGCGACGGAGGATGGACCTGCGCGGGCGTGCTCGGATCGGTCGCGCTCGCCGGCAAGCGGCCCGGCCTGCAGGGACCGATCGACGACGCGTTTGCCACGCCCTTCCTGTGCGTGCGGGGAACGGGCACGCCGGCGAACGCGGCCGTGGGCCGCTGGGCGGAGGCGAGCCTGCGGCGGTTCGCCTGGGAGTGGCGGCGGCACTATCGCGGCGACCTGCCCCTGAAGGACGACTCTGCCGTCACGGCCGACGACCTGCGGGATCGTAACCTCGTGCTCTTCGGCGACGCCGGCAGCAACCGCTGGATCCGCGAGGTCCTGCCGCATCTGCCGCTGAAGTGGTCGCGCGACTCGATCGTGATCGGGGACGCATCGTACCCCGCGGCCGATCATGGCCTGCAACTGATCACGGCCAATCCCCTGCCGGCGGGAGCGGGCCGCTACGTGGTCTTCAACAGCGGCCACACCTACCACGATTCCGAACTGCGGTTAAGCTACATGGTCTTTCCGCGGCTCGGTGACTGGGCGGTGACGAGGGCGGGCGACAATTCCATGGCGGTCGTGGAGCCGTCCGACGGCACCCCGGTGCCGCCGCCGACGGTCGCGGAGACGGTGGTCACGTCGGGCTTCTTCGACGAGTCGTGGCGGCAGCCATGACCGTGCCGCCCTGAAGGGCTGGGATCGCCGTGCGGGCCGCAGCGTGCCGGCACCGGCCGGGGGCCGGCAGAATCGACGTTTTTCAGGCCGTGGCGGGAATGAAAGTGGGGTTTTGTCTTCGCGAACGCCCGGGCGAATTCCGGGAACTACACTCTTTTCAGGCTGTGCGGCGACCGGGGCTCGCGACAAACGCGTGAGGCTCCTCGTGTCGGGCGTTTCGTTCAGCGGCCCATCGCGCCGGCCCGCCGGAGGCAACGGTGCGGGGAACGGTCTTGGGTCACGGTGGAAAACAGTCCATGAACACGATGCGGCGGCTGCAACTGACGACCCTCGGTCCGCTGTTCGGCCTGGTGGCGCTGGCGGTGCTGGCGTTCCTCAACCAGTCGGCTCTCAATCGGGCGCAGGCCAATCGCTACGAGTCGTACCGGCTCGCGCATGAACTCCGGCGCAGTTCCGATGAGCTCACCCGCATGGCCCGCACGTACGTCGTGACAGGGGATCCGGCGTACGAACAGACCTACTGGCACATCCTCGACGTCCGCAATGGCGCGAAGCCACGGCCCGACGGCCGGACCATCGCGCTGCGGCGGCTGATGGAACTGCAGGGGTTCACTCCCGCCGAGTTCGCCAAGCTCAAGCAGGCCGAGGACAACTCCAACGCCCTCGTCACGACCGAGACGATCGCCATGCATGCGGTGAAGGGGGAGTTCGACGACGGCAGGGGGGGCTACACCCGGAAGGATGAGCCCGATCGCGTGATGGCCGGGCGGATCATGCACGACGACAAATACCACGCCGACAAGGACATGATCATGGGGCCGATCGGCGAGTTCGATGAACTGATCGACTCCCGCACCGAGGCTGCCGTGGCCCTCGCGAGGGTACGTGCCGACAGGCTGATGGTGCTGGTGGTGGGGCTGGCCGTGCTATCGGCCGTCGGAGCGTGGCTCAGCATCCGCCGTCACTCCAGCACGCTGCGTGGCGCCATCGACGAACTCTCCGCGACTTCGGCGTACGTCGCCAGCGGGGCGGCCCAGGTCGCCGCCGCCAGCCGTTCGCTCGCCGAGGGCGCGGCCGAGCAGGTCGCGTCGGTGGAGGACATCGCGGCGTCCTCCCGGGAGACCAGTGCAATGGCGACCGACAACGCCCGCAGGACGCAGGCGGCCGGCGAGGTCGTGGTTCGCGAGCAGTGCCAGTTCGACAACGCCGGCAGGCTGCTCGGTGACATGGTCACGGCCATGGAGGAGATCGATGCGGCCGGTGGCCGCATCGCGCGGATCATCAAGGTGATCGACGAAATCGCCTTCCAGACGAACATTCTCGCGCTCAATGCCGCGGTCGAGGCGGCCCGGGCCGGGGAAGCCGGCCTCGGCTTCGCCGTCGTGGCCGACGAGGTGCGCAGTCTCGCGCAGCGATCGGCCCAGGCGGCCCGGGAAACATCGACCCTCATCGAGGAGGCGATTGCGCGATCCCACACCGGTCGGGAAAAGGTCGGCGAGGTCGCCGCGGCGATCCGGACGCTGACCGAGGAGTCGGCGGGGCTCCGCACGCTCGTGGAGGACGTGCAGGTCGGCAGCCGCGAGCAGCTGCGGGCGGTCGAGCGGATCGGCGCAGCGCTCGAGCGGATCGAGGGCGTCACGCAGCAGTCCGCATCGGGCGCCGAGGAGGGCTCCTCCGCGGCCGATGAGTTGACGGCCCAGGCGGGAGCCCTCGGCGATGTGGTCGCGACGCTCGAGGCGATGGTAGGCTGCAGCATCACGGGCACCCGCCGAAGCGGCGTGTGAGTCCGGTGAGAGGAGAAGTCATGGGACGACGCCGGGGTCGCAGGGCGTTTCTTCATGCGGTGTCCGCGGGCCTGGGGGTGGGCGTCGCGCGTCGCCTGTCGGCCGATGACGGCCCACCGCCGGTCTACCCGCGGGCGACCGACGGGGATCGGCGGTCCGAACCGAAATGGGAGGAGCAGGTGACGGTCACCGTGGGAGTGGACCGCGGCGACCTCGTCGGGCGGGACGAGAAAGTGCTGCAGGCCGCCATCGATTCCATCGCCGGCAAAGGGGGCGGCACGGTGCGGATATTGCCGGGAACCTTCACGCTCCGCAACGCCGTCTTCGTGCGGTCCGGCATCCGGCTGGTCGGCAGTGGCCCCGAATCGGTGATCACGAAACGGGAGTCTGTGAGGGTCGATCTGGCGGACGACGCGGATTGGTTCGACCAGGAGATTTCACTGGCCGAGGCCGCGGGCCTGCAGGTCGGCGATGGCGTCGTCCTGCAGGCGAAGCATCCGGATCATGGCGGACAGATCGTCATCAAGCGGACGCTCGTGGCCCGTTCCGGCAATCGATTCAAGGTCGATCGGGGCCTGCGCGACAATCTCTGGCTGGTCGGCAAGCCGACGTGCGTGACGTTGTTTCCGCTTCTTGCGGGCGAAAGGGTCGCCAACGTTACGATCGAGAATCTGACGCTGGATGGCAACGGCGGCAACAACGAAAATCTCAACGGCAACCACGGCGGCTGCATTTTCCTGCAGGACTGCACTGGCTTCACGATTCGCGGCGTCACGGCGCGGAATTACAACGGCGACGGCATCAGCTTCCAGGTCTGCCACGACGTGGTCGTCGAGAACTGCCACTGCCATGACAACACCGACCTCGGGCTGCATCCCGGGTCTGGCTCCCAGCGTCCGCGGATCATCGACAATCGGCTGGACAGGAACGATCAGGGGCTGTTCTGGTGCTGGGGGGTACGGCACGGCCTGGCCGAGCGCAATCGGCTGGAAGGGAATCGCAGCTACGGCATGTCGATCGGGCACCGCGACACCGACAACGTGATCCGCGGCAACGAGATCACGAACAGCGGAAAGGTGGGCCTGCTGTTTCGTGACGAGTCGCGGGGAAATGAGGTTTGGGCCAATAGCAACCGTGTCGAGAACAATCGCATTCTGGACAGCGGTGGCGACGACGGCATCGGCATCGACGTGCGTGGCAGGACGCGCGACGTGGTGCTGGTCGGGAACTCGATCCGGGAATCCCGCGGGCCGGCGAATCGCATCGGCATCCGCATCGGCGAGCGGGTCGGGGCGTTGCAGATGGCCGACAACCGGATCGATGGGTATGCGAAGCCGATCGCGGACGGGCGGGGCGCTGCGGCCCCGGGCGGTGTCCGCTGACGCCGCGGGGTCTGCGCCGGCAGCGATCAACCCTTTGGCTCTTCCACATCTGCCTTCAGTGCCAGCGGCCTGCTGGTCTCGATTCGCATCTACAGGCCCAGGTGACCATGCGGCAGCTGGCTGAGCGCCGCCAGGCCGCCGGAAGCCCTGCCAAACCGGGCCGGGGGCGGCAGAGCATCAGCAAAGTCATGGAGGGAAACGATGACTCGCTTTTCAAGAAGATTTGGAAACAAGGCCCCTTCTTCTCGAACTTCTGCACCAAACGGAGAGGGCGGGATTCGAACCCGCGGTCCAGCTTTTGACCGGACACGTCTTTAGCAAAGACGCGCATTCGACCGCTCTGCCACCTCTCCGAAACCGCAACTGGAAGTTCTTTCGCGGAAAGCCCCCCTCCGGGGACGATTATTTCCGCGAAATTCCTCTGGTACGGCACATCGCACGACTCCTATTCTGGACTGCTTCGACCGCTCCCGCAAGGACTCCCGCCCCGAGGGCCACGGGTGATGTTTGCCATGCAGATCAGGATGCTGCCACCGCCAGCGATTCACCGACTCGCGGCCGTGTCCGCGATGCTGTGCCTGCTCGGTGGCACACGGACCACGACTGCCGCGGAGCGGACGCTCGCCGCCGCCAGGGAAAGCATCCGGTCCGCCGACGCCAGCCGGCACGTCACGGCGCTGGCGGACGACTCATTCGAGGGACGGGAAGGGGGCAGCCGCGGTGGCCACGCGGCCGGGACCTACATCGTCGGTGCCATTGAAGCGCTCGGCCTCCAACCGGCGGGGGACAACGGATCCTACTACCAGCGGTTTGGCAGCATGCGCAACATCCTCGCCCTGCAGCCGGGCAGCGATCCGACCGTTTCCCATGAGTTGATCGTCGTCGGTGCCCACTACGACCACGTCGGCTACGGCAACGCCAACAACAGCTACGGCCCCACCGGCTTCATTCACAACGGTGCCGACGACAATGCGTCGGGCGTGGCCGGACTGATCGAGGTCATGGAGGCCTTTCAGCACCTGCCCAGCCGGCCGCGCCGGCCGATCCTCTTTGCCTTTTGGGACGGCGAGGAGAAGGGCCTGATGGGCTCGTATCATTTCCTACGGGTGAGGCCGGAGCCGGTGAAGCATGCCACGGTGGTTTTTTCCGTGAACATGGACATGATCGGTCGTCTCCGCGGAGAGCGGCTGGTGGTCTATGGTTCCCGCACCGCGGAAGGGCTCCGGGCGGCGCTGGTGCAGGCCAATACAAAGGGGGAAAACGCCGCCAATCTGGAGTTCGCGTTCGATTGGGAGATTGCCGAAGACTCCGACCACTACCCCTTCATCGCGGCCCGCATCCCCACCGTGATGTTCCACACCGGACTGCACGACCAATACCATCGGCCCAGCGACGACGTGCACCTCGTCAACTTCCCCGGTATCGAGCCGGTGGCACGGCTGGCGCTCGACTTCGTGACGGCCCTTGCCGACGACCCCTCGCCGCCACGGCCTTTCCGTCCGCAGTCGCGGAGCGAAACGGCGGCGACGCGGAGGGCCCTCGAACAGTCCGTGGGGACGGGCGGTACGACCCGCGGCCGCTGGGGCATGAGCACCCGCAGTGATCCCGCCGAGCCGGCGGCGCCGGTCGTGGTACGAGTCGAGCCGGCATCGCCTGTGGCAAATGCCGGACTCGCCCTCGGCGACCGGGTCATTGCCATCGACGGCGTGGCGATCGTCAGTCAGGCCGACATGGTCGCTCGCCTGGGGGCAGCGGGCGAACGCATTACTCTGGACGTTGACCGTCGGGGCAGGATCTTGCAGTTGGAAACGACGGAACGGTAATCGACCCGGGGTGAAACCGGGCGGCGACAGACAACGACGAAACCCGATCAGTCGTCGTCGTCATCGTCATCCTCTTCCTCGTCGCCCTCTTCGTCGTCATCTTCCCACTCTTCGTCGTCATCTTCCCAGTCTTCGTCTTCCTCTTCCTCTTCCTCTTCCTCTTCGTCGCCGTCCTCTTCCTCTTCCTCCTCGTCGTCTTCGACTTCCTCCCACTCGTCGTCGTCCGCGTCGTCCTCTTCGTCGTCGTCCTCTTCTTCGTCGTCTTCGTACTCGTCTTCCTCTTCGTCGTCATCGTCGTCGTCATCGTCTTCTCGCTTGGCATTGCGGAGTTCGGCGACGTCGCCGCCGGCGGCGAAAAGATCCTCCGCGGCAAGCAGGTCGGAGAGTTCATTCCAGCAGAAGACATCGGTCGGCATCAGGTCTTGATGCCCTCTGGGACTCGCAACAATCGTCACGGCAAACCCTCCTCGGTCGGATTGGGACAGAACCGGAATAACGATGGACAACGGGACGGAATCGACAACGGAAAATCAACGGAATGGACGCCGAAAACGAACACTGTCTTCGGCCAAATCTGTACCCGATCGTGGGAAATCATCCAACTGACGGCCGGAAAAACTTTTTTTCGATCGCCGGCCCGAGGAGGATTCACACGCAACGGACCGGAAAGTGTGTCGATAGAACGCCCGGGGTGCAAGTGACGGGCGGGCGAATTCAGATCGGAGCGTTTTCAGCGGCTGTCGGCGGAAATTCGGCCATTTCCGCCGCCGGCCCGCCAAAGGCCTCGATTGGGGGCAGATCCTCGATCCGGCCCAGCCCAAATGCCTGCAGAAAACCCCTGGTCGTCAGGTAGACGTTCGGCCTGCCCAGTTCGTCCGCCCGGCCGCCGATGGCCACAAAATCGCGGTCCAGCAGTTGCCGGAGCAGGTCCTCGCAGCCAACGCCACGGATCGCCTCGATTTCCGCCCGGGTGACAGGCTGCCGGTAGGCCACGATTGCCAGCGTCTCCAGTGCTGCTGCGGAAAGCCTGTTTTCGGGCGGGGCGTCCAGCAGACGGCGGACCCAGGGGCCGAATGGAGCCCGCGTGAGCAGTTGGAAACCCCCGGCGATCTGTTCGACCCGGAACGCCGAACCGGACGACTCGTGCAGGCGTTTGAGTTCCCTCAGGAGTGAGCGGGCGCGGGTGCCGTCGGCGAGCCTCGCCAGTTTGGCGAGCCTTCGAGTCGAGAGTGGTTCCCGGGCCACGTAGAGCGCCGCCTCCAGTCGCGCCAGTTCGTCCGACCGATGATGGTGGCCGGGCTGAATCGGCGTTGACGCCGCCGGCTTGCGGCCGGAAGACCGCCGTCGTCGGGGGGCCGGCCGCGTGATGATGTTCGGCGGCACCCAGAGCCGCAGCCCCCCGGCTCCCCGGCCGATTCGAGCCGCGAGGCCTCCGGAGGCCGTCGGCTTGCGATGGGGCGGTTGGAAGTGCGACTTCATGGTGGGCGTCTGCCGGTGAGGGGAATGATCCTTGCGGCGCCACTCGAGCGGGAGTCGGTCAGAAACGAACGCTCGTCGCGGCCGGCTGTTGATCCGGCCGTGATGCGATCCGCTGCTTCCAGGCAGTCACCTGCTCGAGCAGCGTACTCATCGCCGACACCGGATCGGTTCCGCTCGATTGGAAGACGCGCTGCAACTGACCGGTGGGATCGGCGGCGACGCGACAGGAACAACGGTGGATGCCGTCCGTCCCCTGCAGCGGCTGGCAGTCGAAGGAAATCGCGCCGAGTGCCGCCAGGCGTTCTTCGACGGCCCGACGGACGCGAATCTCCGAGTCCACCGCCCGCGCGGGCGCGACTGCCGGCACGGACTGGCGGTCGAAACCAGCGGCGGAAAGGGGTGGTAGATCCGGAGGCTCCGGCGGAATCCGTGAGTCCTGACGAACCCCGGAATCCCCGCCCGTTTCCCGCTCCGGTCGTTCCGGCACCGCGGCTGCCGCCATCGACGCGGGCACGGACAGCCCGCCGCCACCAGCCGTGGCCGGGGCCGCGATCACGTCGATCGGCGCGAGCGTCACTGGCGGCATCACGACCATCGAGGGCGATGCGGGGGGGGTGGCCGGGGCCGGTGACGGCACGGGTGAATCCATTGCCGGCGAATGGGCGACGGCGATC
>Ga0114966_10004318_pt1 | contig 12245 bp, 7 predicted proteins | sample M_130207_XF_Meta_FD_87029 | JGI IMG/M metagenome (GOLD analysis project Ga0114966, IMG submission 87029) | Freshwater microbial communities from Lake Montjoie, Canada to study carbon cycling - M_130207_XF_MetaG | ecosystem: Environmental > Aquatic > Freshwater > Lake | place: Lake Montjoie...
CAACACTTCATTTAAAGTAGATAAAATTTGTTCTTGTTGTAACAACATTTAAACAGATCATACACCAACATTTTTATTCTATCAAGTTTTTATCTAAAGGTTTTTTCCAAGGTTTTTGATCCAATGAAACTGCAACTTTCATCAGTTTTATAGGGTCTAAAGGATCTTCAGAAACATCTTCACTTTTTTCATCTTTTGTTTCTGAATTTTCACTATTACCCTCAGTTTCTTCAGTATTTTCTTGTTGGTTAACATCTTCAGCTTCTAGTGGAGGAGTAATGTCTTGTTGAATATTCTCTTGTGTATAATTTTGTGGTTTTGGAACATATCCTATTGCATTTCTCATTATTATACCTTGCATAATGTATCTTTTATAATCATTATACATTTTTTTATAATATTCAAATGCATTGTATATGTCTTTATAATTGTCATGCGTAATTGACATCTTAACACAATCATTTTTTTCTTTCCATTTCAATCCTGGTACATCCAAAATCATACATGAAATGTTTATCAATAAATCCCTCTCATTGGGATCATTAATAATAAAATAGAAATCCTTAACTTCTATAGTTGGTGTTAATTCACTGAATGAAATGTTATATTTTAAACAAATTCTCTCCAGCTTTTCTTTAGCCGCAATTCTTTCACCACCCTTACCTTTTTCGGCTAATGCTTTTATCTTTTTTGCTAACTCTATTATTTTGTTGCGGTTCATCTTTGTATAATGAGCAAACGATTCCATCATACATATCACCATTTCGTTCATCCCAATTACCCTTTTTGTTAAGAACAGTAAATTTAATTACGTCTGGACAAAGTGATTCTAGTTCTGATTTTACAAATTGTTTTGATTTAACACCTTTAATTCTACACTTACCAAATAACTGTTTACGCATGGTGTTAACTGATAACAGATTTACCTTGACTTTAAAGTGTTCTTCAATAATATATGAAAAGACGGCATTATGCCTAGCCAATGTAATAATGACTTGTTGTGATGTGAATCCACCAGCAAATCCACTAAGAGCAGCTTCTAAATTAATGACGGTGACATCTTTAATTAGTGGATTTGTTTCCAATTCAGATATAACAAAATAAGTTTTTTCTTTTGTTGTTTCAAACTTTTTGGTATCAATATAACCGGCATCTAAGACTTTTCCGTCTTTACTAAATGCCCAACCTGTAACTGATGTAGATGAATCTAAACCTAATATAACCATATACTAATATATAGTATATGTATTATCGTTTGTATGGTTTGTTATTAAAACCTTGCATGTAAAGTGAAAGTTGTTTAGATCTTGCACCAACAGCGTCTTTCAATTCAGTTACTCCTGTAGCCATTTTTGTTTTAAATCCCTTTGTAACTGTATAATTTGTTTCAAAAGTACTGCCTCCTAATGATACAACATTACCACCTTGTCTTACAATGTCTTTAGCATTATAAGCACCACCAACAGGTTGTGTTTCATATCTTGTTTCCAAGTTTTTTTCTAATGAAGGTCTATCAATTGTTGCCATATAGTTATATTATTAATTATAAATATGATCAGACATCCCATTTTACTAAAATATTTATAGGGAAATCTTTACTATTTTTAATTGGTGTTCCTAATTTACCTATAGCAACCAAATTTGTACCACTATACAGTCCAACAGTTGTAATATAAGGAGCCAAATAAGAACCAGTTACATCTACTGAAGAACTATACTCATAATCAAAAAACTCTGGTTTTATGTATGATCTATTGTATTTTGCGGTTGCATCATCCAAATAATTGATTACATCTTGATACTTGGATCTCATACATTTATTTGTAATAAATGGTTTTAGAGAATTTTCATTCAATTCTGATATGAAATGCTTCCATAGAATAAACATGTCATTGATATTAACCATTTTATCATTGTTTACATCCAATTTTGCATCTATAGATACTAAGTTGGTATATTCAGGCATGTTTATTACTGATTTACTTACATAGTAATTATTATCTTGACCCAATGATCCTGTATAATAACCAAATAAACTTTCTTCATAAGAACCTTCTACAACTATTTCCCACCATCTTTGATTGTTTGAATTCTTTGATGAAATATAACGTAAAATTAAGTCTAAATCATTGAAAGTAAAGTGTTTATCACCATCAATATCATAGTCAAAGTTATTTCTATATACTGCAGTTGGATTTGTACTTACATTAAATTCACCAGTTTCAATTCTACAAATAATTTGATTTTCATAAATTGTAAAATTGGATTGATATTCAACATCATAATATGAACCTGTAAGTGGATTTTGTTTCACCATCATATTGTCAAACATAGATCCACTGGTCTTCATTACTAACAATCCGTTTCTATAGAATATATTACCAATGTGATAATCTTTTAGATCTGTGTTTAGATTGTATATATAAGAATATCCATGAATATTATTGTAATTTGATCCGCTGGTACTTACTATTCTGTTAGTATCTGCAAATAAACATGGTGATCCTACTACAATTGATTTATCTGAAATTGCAGTGTCATATCCAAACACGGTATATGGTACTCCGTATGTTTTGTATCTGAATATATTTTTACTTACGTTCCAATTACTTCCAGTGTTTTCATATAATAAAACCTGTCCTAATAAATTAAAAGGTCTTTCATAATCTTCTCTGGTCAATACTTTGTTTAATGATGCTGTTATAAAACTAGAAGAAAATGGAAAAACATACTTTGGTGCAGACACAATTGTATATTTGTCAAATATATCAACGTTATATCCTAACTTATTATCTTTAAATGTATTATCATCACCATATGATTTTGTATCAAGTACCCATTTGTTATTTAAGTTACATTTATAGTAAAAATATACTGCGCCTCTGTATCTTAATTGTTGTGATGAAGTATATTCATAATATTGTGATTCATATGGACAACCAACAACTGCATTGTCACCATAAATTGATACAGAATAACCAAATCCATCAAATGATTGTGAATATGATGCGCTTGGAGGATAATTTACATAAGGTAGATTATAATTAAAATCTTGATTTGCATTTACATAATTTACTTCATTCCATCCTGTAGAAGAAGATACAAAGAAATAAACTGAACCAGTTCCACTTCCTTTGTAATCACCAACAATCAAATCTTTGCTTCCGCTTGGATCAATCTTTAAAGAATATCCAAAATAATCACCCACATTACTTTTACTTCCAGTTAAAGTTTGTGCATAAGTCCAGTTATTATTTACTTTTTGGTAAATATAAACTGCTCCTTTATTATTAAATTTCTTAGTACATCCTATTGCCAATACATTTTGACCTAGTGAAATTGATTGAGCAAAACTGCCAGTTTCATCATTAAATGAACTGCTTATACTTGTATATGGATATATTGAACCTGATGATAGTTCATAGATATCAACACATGATCCTGTACTGAGATTTAGTGGTAATACATTAGCGGCATTTACAAATGAACAGCTAAAAAATCTAGTACCTACAGCTAATTCACTGCCATAAATTGAAAGTGAATTTCCGTATTCATTTTCTAATTTTACAATATCAGTTTCACTTATATTACCATCAATACTTATACCGTTTTCAGTTAACAACTCAGTAAAATTTGTGGTGCTTAATGATACATTTAATTGTTGTAAATTTAAAGTTTTTTGCAATTCCAAATATGGAACATATTGATCAACGGATGAATCATATTTTTTAACATTCACAATTCCAATTGAAAATCCTTGATTTTTTCTAAATGAAGGTGGTGATCCAATTGCAACATAATCACCGTATGTTGCTACTGAATATCCGTAATTTTCATTTTTTATTGTTACACTCATAAAATTTAATTATCATTAAAATGATCTTTCATCACTGCCAAATTTGATAGGTTGACATATTGCGGGATAAATAATTTCCACAATTTGTTCAGTAGGATTTATATAAATCAAACCATCATTTAATATGCCTTCCGCATCTTGAAGACCCCTCCCAGCAGTATATAATGTATCAGATTTAATTATTGTTGGATTATTCTGTTCATCATATATAACCATTTTATCAGTTTGAAATTCAAATCTTGCATTATCAATTGATGTATTTTTTATAGCTAAATTAACAAAAGATTTCAAAAGTGATCTTTGTATTTCTCCATTTGTAACAGATGCTCTAGGTGATAAAAACGTATCTTTAAACTCATCACTATTAATTTGTCCTATTAATTGTGTTTTTGCATCATCTATATCAAATGATCCATTTGTTCCGGTATATCTAAACCAATGACAATCAACTAAAAGGGGCCCTCTATTAATCATACTATCTATAGAATCTCCTAATCTTTTATATTTTAAATCAATTGCAGTTTGTTTAGTATATGGTGTCGTATATTTTATAATTACTTTTATATTTGTAGTGGTATCTACTAACGTTGTATCTGTATTTAAAACAAAATTATTTCTACTGTTATTGTTGATTATGTTAATAATTCCATCAAATTCATATGGTGATAACAGTCCGTCTAAAACTTTTGCTTTTAGTGAAGGTATTAAGTTTACTAAATTAGATCCTAATAGTGAGTTAGTGTAACTGCTATAACTTGTATAAACGTCAATAAAAGGTATATATAAATCATTAATTCCTGGCAAAGGTTGTATCACAGGAGGAGCAACATTAACACAACTTATAGAATAATTCCATGTATTATTATTTGTAGGAGAATATACAGTGATCAAACATTTATCATTGTCTATACCATTTAATGATCCTTTTTTATCCTTATCAAAAGATATTTGAGGGTTGTTTTGTATTCCTGTTACAGTAACAGATTGTCCGCTTACATAATCTGTAACACTTGTTCCTACGTTATAATCTCCAGATCTTAATCCTGAGTTATATACTTCTTTACCTGAGTTTAATGGATATTCAATTGTAAATTGTGATGCGCCTTTACCTACACTATAAAGTAAATTTACTTTACCAACTGCGGATGTTAAATCAATAATATTTTTTTGATATTGTTGATTAATAGTTTCACTTGTAATATTAGTTCCACAACTATTTGTTGGAATTGATTTTATTATTAATTGAACTGTTTTTTCATAAGCAAAGTTTAAATCAGAAAATACTTTTACCTGATGTGTTCCAACTTCTCTTGGAAATGAATTTACAAATCCTAGATATGTTAAATATAGTATTAAATTACTTGGAGTTTTAGACAGTATTTGAAGTTGTTTTTGTTGACCGTCATAATAAAATATATTTGGACCAAACACAACATTACTAATCTGAGAGATAATTTCTAAAGTAGCAATTACAGTTGAAACTGTATACTTTATTGTAGTAGGTATAGACGTATCTAATTCAGCAGTAACATTATATTGTCCAATATCTTTTGGATAAGAATATCCTGATGCGCTTGTTATTTGATTTTGATATAAATAATCAACTCTTAATATTTGATTATTTAGTCGTGTATAAGTAATTTTTATTGGTATATTAGGATCAATTGTTACGCCTAATGATTGTGGACTACCATTATATATTACAGTTGCACTATTCATAGTAATAGTACCACTTGCACTACTAGATTTTATAGCCGCAGTTGTAGTTGGTTGAACCAAAGTATATTTACCTAAAGATACGTCTGCTCCTGAAATTGTTAAACCTGAGATAGTAACTGTTTTTCCTTCACCTGGTGCATCACTTGAAAATGTTCCTACGGCAGTACCGCTCAATGTTACATCATCAAGTATTCCATTTCCATTTGGTTTTTGTATTATACCTTGTAATGTGGCTTTTGCAGTGTTTAATGTAGCCGCAGTATTTCCTAAAACATATGCTTTATCAGCTGCGGTTATTCCTGTAACAGTTAATGGTTTAGCACTTATAGTAATTGAACAGGTTGTACTAGCAGATGCGTAATTTCCTGATGCAGCTTGTGTTATTGTTACATTAAGAGTACCAATGCCAGTAATACGAATTTTACCATTACTAACTATTCCAACTGTTCCTAGACCGGATGTTATTGTATATGAAATTGCACCGTTACTAACAGTAGTTACTGGAATTGTGAAATCCGCATCACCATATGTTTTTGAAAAATTATCAGCTGATATTGCAGAAGAATTTCCGACTATATTCAATGTAGCGATTTGTGTTCCTTGATAATTAATATCATTAATTGTTACAACCACTGTATAAGCACCTGCATTAGTTGGTGGTGTTGTAGATCCATTATAGGTTACAGTATAATTTACATTTACTGCTGGACTAACAGTTACAGGTTTTGGATTTCCATCATAAGTTTGACTTAAATTACTAATATTAATTGTGAGAGGAAATTTTTCAATTATAAAAGTACTAGTTGTAGAAGCAGCATAAAAATTATCATCAATCGTACCTACTACGGTATAAGTTCCGGCATTAGTTGGTGGTGTTGTAGATTCATTATATGTTACAATATAAGCTAAATTTTCTGGTTTAGTAGTAGCAGTTATTACATAAGGATCACCATCATATTGTTCACTATGAGGGTTTGTAGGTAATCCGTTTAAAATAATATTTGATGGAACCTTGTCAATATTTGCGTCTTGATTGTTTATAAATGTTTTATCACTTATTACCAAATTAGAATTACCGTCATCAACAACATTATAAGTTTGTCCTTGAATTTCATGTGTAATTACTACTGATTTTGGTATTACTTTTTCACCAAATTTATTTTGAGGGATATTAAACGTAGAAATTTTATTTGGAAGACTTCTGTTTACATTTGATGAATCTAATGATTCCAAGCCAAATATTTTTGAAGGATCTTGACTTTCTTTATAAAATAAATGTTTTGTGGTAGCATATAAAACCGTTTTATATGTGCCGTCAAGGTTCTTTTCAGACAAAACAGGATCATAATAAAAACTTCCAGTTGGAGATATTGATCCTGATAAATTTACACCCTCTCTAAATCTTAAAAAATCATCTTGTTGTTGTTGAAGAGCAATTGCAGATGAAATATATGTATAGGGTGCTACTGTTCCATCATTGTATTCTTTAAAAGTCAATGATAATGATCCACTAACAGATCCACTTTGCCACAGTATTAAATCCTTGTGAAGTTTATTCTGAGGATTCCATTTTTTAGCAGCAGTGAAAGGTGTGGTTCTAATGTCATTTTTTTTAAGTGACTTTATCATTTTTTAGAAATCCAATCTTACCTTGATGAGAGATTCATTATCAAAACTCTTCATCACAGGTTGACTTACTTTTGCAACTGCAACCAATTCATTTGAATCATTATACAAACCAACAGTGGTTATATAACTTTGAGGATTTGTAAAGAATTGATTGAATCTTATAGTACCTGCTGTTTTTCCATCTGTACCATCTGAAACAAATGACGGATTGTTTGAGTAATTATATTCTTGATTTTTAACTCTCACAAAGTAATGTTTAGAAGGTAAAAATTCTGATTTTCTTGCCTTGAAATATTTTGTTGTGCATGCTTTTATTCCTGCAATCAACTTCGTTTGATATAAACCATATGATGTTGGATTTGTACCTGTAAAATCAGTAATTCCTGTTAATGCACTAATTTTTGATGCATTTAGTACAATTGTACCTGCTTTTGGATATAATGTACCAATACCATAGTATACAGCAGTTACTGTTCCACCGTTTGTGAATGGTGTAGGAATTCCATTAACAATACTACCAGAAATAATATTGTATGAATCCGCAATTTTGCCTGTTACGGATGAATCATCAATAAATGTAAATTGTCCGTTTGCTCCGCTGATACTAAATTCAATTTGACCTTCATCCAATTTATCTTTATACTTGTTTACTGTAAAAGATATTGTGTAAATACTTGAACCTGTAATTGTTGTAGTTAAGTTTGCAGCTACACTAGACGCGGTTGCAAATGTAAATATTTTTTGTGTGGATGGCAATAAAACATTTGCATATTCACTATAAATTGCTTTTGTTGGATAAATCTTTGAAGTATTAATGTCAGTTTGAGAACTGCCAGATCCATAATAATTTCCGTAAGCAACTGAAAAAAATGGTTCACCTGAATAATACACGTTGTTATAATACAATCCATTATAAACATTAAATAAGCCTGAGCCTGAGGCTACAGTTTGTGACGGTGAAGTATAAAATGCAGATTGTAGAGCCGCAATATCACCTGCTGTCCACATTGGAGAGGATACTTGATTTACTCTTCCTACAACTATATCTGTTGAATCAAATTTTTTAAATATCATATTTCAAAAAGGTTATACCACTACGGTTACAGGTATTGTAACACTTCCACCGCTTTCATTTCCAATTATAGTCAAATTTGTGGTTGTTGTTGTACCTACACCAGTATTTGGTATAAACTTAAATTTTAATCCAACTACAACTTGTGATGTTTCCGCAGAAACTCCTGAAAAAGTAGTTACTGTACTTGATAAAGTATTGGATGTTACGGTTTCAGTTGCAACCAATGTACCAACATTCTTATTTGCTAATATTGCAGTATAACCAAGTGTTTGATTATATGTTGGATTTGTTGATGGTGAGATAGATAAGTCACCTGTGTAAGTGGCTGGTACAGAAATCTTATCAATATTTAGAGAAATGATTGGAATTACGGTTACGCCTTGATTTAATGTAACCAATTTATATTTCATCAATTGTGTTTCATCAAAGAAAGCTTCAAAAATTGGTGTATTTCTCAATGCAAAATCATTATAAGCGGTGCCTTGAGGATGATTTGGTTGGTATAATCCATAATCAATTTCATCATCCGCTAATGCAAATGCGGTAATGTTCAAATTTCCATTTGTAGCTAACAACTCTCTTCCTTTTTTGGTTAGAGTAGCATCTACAATGATTGTTTTGTTGTCTAAATATGCCATATTCTATAAATAGTTTAAAATTAAGATTTCTTATTATTTTATATAATAAAAACGCTTTGACTCAAACTAAGACTTTGAGTTAACACCGGATTATAATCATTTACTATACCAGATCCGGTAATTTCATATGTACTTAATATAGTAGTAGTATTAGTATTTCTTGATTTTACATAGATACTACCTTCATCAAAATTGGATAATCCAAGATTGGTGTTTGTTATTGAAAATGTTATCTGAGTACCATAATTACTGGTTCTAAATTCGCCGTTTGGAGGATAAAATAGATTAACTCTCTGTAATGAAGAGGTCAAATATACAGAAAATTTAGATAATGGTTTATTCTTATATGATAGATGTTGAACAGGCAATAAATTGTATATATCAATAGAAGATGATAAATTGGTTATATACGGATCACCATACAAATTATCAATATTATAAGAAGTTCCATCAGGAACTGAAATAATTTTGTTTATTGGATAAGAAACAGGGCCCGTATTACCATTATCAGTATATACATCTTGATAATCAGTTACTTTATATAAATAAGATACTGATAAGTTTCTTGAATCAAAATATTTATTTCCGCCTTGGTTATAAGAAAATAGATAATAATCATCCGAAGTATCCGTAATATATCCCCTATTCAAATTGGATGGTCGTGAGAATCCAACTTTTTCTGCACATGTTATAGTAGACTCATATTTGTCAGAAGTTTGTAGTTCAATTTTTATTGGAGATGGATTTTTCTCTATGGTTACATCTATAGGTGGAACTACTTCTCTCACAATTGGTTTATATTGAAACTTTGGTCTTTCAAGAATAGATGGTTCAATCAATATACCAGTTAACAATTTAACTCTTGCTGGTATAACGTTCTTAATTACGTCAAATACAGAAGTATCAAAATAACTTCTAAATACAGTCATGAATTCTTGATATAAGACTGTTTCACCTCTGTATGTGTAATAAGTGTCTGATAAAGTCTCTAGACTCTTATACTTGGATTCATACAAATAACCAGGATCAGCAATATCATCAACTATGTTATAATCACCCAAAAAGTCAATTATATCATCATCTTTTACTTTGAATGGAGAAACAAACACACCTAACAAATTAGAGTCAGGAGTCAATTGACTCAAATTTCTTGCTACACTTTGAATTGGAGAAGGTTGAATCAATAATGTTTGTTCTACTTTTCTAACCTTTTTATTATTGTACTTATTTGGACCGTATTTAGAAATTATAGATGCTTGTACAATATCAACCTCTTCAAATTGATATGGAAATACTGATTGTGAATAATATGTACATGCATTTGATTGTGTTAAATTAGTGTAAGTAAAATTATATGCGTGTCCGGTGTATTCACTTTTACCTTCTGGAAAATATGGATATATTGAAGTTGTAGTACGCAAATCAATTGGATAATCAAAATTATACCTAAAAATTAAATTATCCCAAGTATTTTCACCTTGGTTATTGCCATAAAATCCATAATTTTTACTGTATTGTGTAAAATCATAATCAGTTAATGCATTTTTAACTAATAAGATTTTATCAATTAATCCTGTGAATTTATTTGTTGAACTTGGATAATTTCCAAAATATAGATCTCCGTCATTATAAAATGATTGATTATAAGTTCTGGTTAAGAAAATACTTCCTGATTTTGAAAAACTTTCTCTGTCATCTTGATTTGATTTTATAACCAAATCATATTTTGTTGGAACATAATTTTCATCTGTTGTTGTATCATAAAAAGATGAAGTGTCATTACGTCTTAATAATACATTATAAAATCTATCTTTATTAAAGATTGGTATATTTTCAATTTCAATTGATTTATCTAATATTGAAAAATATATGTTTCCATATTCGTTTTGTTTTGTTTTCTTTAAATATATTTTCCAATCAGTATCTTTTGATGCCAAGTCAACTGTATCATTTAGATTATAATCTTCATTTAATTTAAAAGTAAATTCTAAAGACTTGGCTGATCCAGTATAAGGAATTTCTACATATTCATTTTTTGAATTGTATTTGGTGAAGAAATATTTTTCATCATACAAATAACTTGATACTTTAGAATTTTCAATTTTACTACCACCAAATTCTCTAATACTTAAAATGTTTAATGGAATGCCATAACAAGACATTAACAAGTTTATACATTCAGTTGTGCCTTTTGTTTTATAAATGTATGGAAGTGTATCAAGAATACGTTTCCATATCATTTCATTTTTATCTTTAGCAGATATTGATTGAGACCCTGAATTTGCACTGTTAAGATAATTTGTTACCAAACTCTTATTGGCAAAATCAGTTGAAGTATTCCAACCAAATGAATTTAATAGATAATAAATGATATCAGGTAAGTAACTGTCTCCTGAATTTGTATCCTTTGAATTTAAAATTGGAAATGACTTAATATATTGATAAATATTATCAAAATGATGTCCAACCATTGACAAAAATACCAAATAATCATTGTTATTTTCATCCATTTTGATATATTCTGGTGTATTGTTTACCAAACTATCTCTATTGTTTATATCAAATTCTTCAGCGTCATAAACATAAGTATAATAATTGGAATTGGTGTCTGATGTACTGCCAGAAACCAAACTTTGACTTGTATACAAGTAACATTCAAATCCATCAAATCCGTTTTTAATTGATAAACGTTCTACAGTATATGTGTTGAATTCAGTTGCATATGATGCACTTAAAATAGCTGTACTAGAATTTATTGCGGATGTAATTGTTTCTAATGTACTATCTAATGAATCAAGTCTATTTAACTTATTCTTAAAAATTTTTATTCTTAGAGCCGCAGATGAAAACAACACAAAGTTTGAAAATTCTGAATAATCAATATCTAATGTTGCTAATTTTTTGTTGATATTAATTTCACTTTGAGTATCCGCATCTAAGTCTGGATCTAGTGATGAAACATTATCAATCGTATTTTGATTTGAATTTACAATCTTGATTGAAAAGTTAGGTCCAGAAATCTTATAGTTTTTAGATACTGTTTCTTTTATTAGAATTACATTTTGTACAAATGGAGTAATGCTAATATTTGATATCCAACAAGTTGATTTTATACTGTAATTAAATGACAATGGCACATCCAATTTTATCAACAAAGTTGAATGTGTATCAGTTGATTCACTACTTGAATCATATGAATGATCTAAAAATTTAATAATTACACCGTTACCAAAATTTATTCCGTTCTTATAATAAGAATAAAACTTTGTAATGAAATTATATTCTAATTTTTTAATTTCAACTTGTACAAATTGATCCCAAACAATTG
>Ga0114966_10004319_pt1 | contig 12243 bp, 14 predicted proteins | sample M_130207_XF_Meta_FD_87029 | JGI IMG/M metagenome (GOLD analysis project Ga0114966, IMG submission 87029) | Freshwater microbial communities from Lake Montjoie, Canada to study carbon cycling - M_130207_XF_MetaG | ecosystem: Environmental > Aquatic > Freshwater > Lake | place: Lake Montjoie...
AACATTGTTGAAATCGGTCAAGAAACGGCTGGCACGAAATGGTGCATGTTTTGTTAAAGGCCATTGATTATGTTGTATTGCGATAAAAAAAATGAAATACTTTTACAATAGATAAGTATATGCAAAATAATATCAAGTACATCGGCAAAATGACAGATAAAACCATATTCCGCTACAAGTTTTCCGAGCCATTTGTTGCAGATTTGTATAATTTTGCAAAGATTCATCAGTATGATGATAGAGTCGGCTACAAGGAGGCGTGGGGCGTTTGGGTGGAAGACAACAAGGAGCTGGTAAGTAGAGAATGTGAACGCCTCACGTCGCTGGACTATGAGGGCGATATTTTGGATAAAATGTTTAAAAGTGCGCGTTATTACTTCAGAAAAAAGAGCACTGAAAAAAAAGCACCGGCGACGCGCCGCGAATACGTTAGTTTGCAAAAGTCCGTGTTAGAGAAGATGGATCGGCACATTGAATCAAACCTTTCTGAGAACAAGAATTACAAGCCCGCGACAGGTTTTACCGCGTTTTGCGAAGAAAACGCCGAGGTCTTGCGCGAGTGCATGGAGGACTTGCAAAGACAAAATATGACAGATTGCGAAGAAGCGCAGAATAAAATCAAAAAAACATACAAAAATAGATATTTTATCGCAATAAACAAATAAAAACGTCGCCGTATCCATAATAACGAGCTTGATGAACCCCAAATACTTTGCGATCCACACAAACGAAATAACCCACAAAAACAACACAAAAGATACGAAAACGCACGAAATCAAACAAATAAAACGATATGACGAAGAAGAATTAGAAATTTGCAAAAAAATCCTGAAAATACCCACATATTTTCTCTTTTTCTCTCCCATTCGCAAATTCAACTTCTTGAATATCTCCGAAAAATACATTTTGGTTTATCGCGAGGAATTGCAGCCGTTCTCTGATTTTTTCGGAAAATGCGCGGAAAAAGAGAGAATTTCGCGTATATTCACGTCATATTGCCATTTAATACGTGCATGTCAGATATTAAACCAATACGGAATCGTCTATGAAAATTACGACAAAATTGGATTTAATCACCAAAATCAACCCATTTTATTTGATTTTGAGAGAAATCGCGCAAAAATAGAATATTTGCCGATTGAAGCACATGTTTTGGATTTTCTAGAGAAAAATGACGTATTATCCTTGTCCAAATCAAATATTGAAGAGATTTGTGGAACTTTTTTGAAAATGTATCCATTCAATCATAAAAGGCCTTCGCAGAGAGAATGTGTTAACATGTTTATGCATCTCATCAATAAACCTAAACAAGTTATTATGGATGAAATCGGAAAATATAAGAATACGTGGAATAATTATGGAATAAGCTACGTATTTTTGGAAATGTTAAGTTATATGAGCAATGAGATGCCGTCTTTTTTTTTGAATGTTTTATTTGAATGCGTTAGCGTGGATTTTAATAGACGCCGGTCCCCGGACATGGTTTTACAGAAGCTAGAGATACGCGATGAAGTTTAACGCTTCTTGGATTTGCGCGACTTTCTGGACTTCTTGGACTTTCGGGATTTACGCGCCTTCTTGGTCTTCTTGCCGCTAGACTTAGACGCGGTGGCAGCACCTGCAGGGGCGGGTCCGTCCTTCTTCCATTCACTCTTACGCTTGCTTGCAGCCTTCATGGCCTCGCTCAACGAGGCGTAATTGCCCTCCTTCTTAATACGCTTCACGAATTCAAACCATTTCTCTCCCATTTATATACTATTGCTAGATTAAAATCAAAAATGTCGGATTTATGTTCTAAAACTTCGTTTAAACGCCGAAATAAGAGATTTATATATTTTAATATAAGAAGTATATAAATGGCTGGTGCTGGGCCCATTGACATGAACGAACTAACCCCTGGTATTGCATATACTTTTATTCTTAATGATGGAGATAGGTATCGCGGCATGTTGGAGACGTATTTAGGTAATAATGGTATTCCGCGCAGGGCGGTAAGACTTGCTAATGGTTTCCAACGTAATGGGGTTCGACAGGAAGGGCGGACCACTATTTTTTTGGATTTAGTTAATCGTGTAGTACAACACACAGACGTCCCTAATCTACCCATACAAGCACAAACAGAATATAGGGATGGCATGAGACCTTCGGAACGATTTATGAAACATGGTTGGTTAGCTGAACGTGAAAGATATATACCAGCTATTCATAATCGTGCCCAAAATGAGGTTGTCGACGCATATAATGTTCGTAATATTGGTGCTAGTATTGAGGCGAGAAATATAAATCACAATACAAATACGCCATCTAATTATTATTCTCCAGAAGCAATAGAAAATATGCTGGCTCAAATAACGAAGAATGTAGAGTGTCCTATTTGTCTTGACCCAATTACAGATGATAGATGTAGAGTTTGTAGAAACGGACATAAGTTTCATTTGACGCATCCGGGTCAAACTATACCCATTACTGAATGTCCGGTATGTAGGATACGCCCACCTTTCTATAATTGTGATGGAAATTACAATGACACGCGGAGTGGTGGAAAAAAACAAAAGGTTAACCGGAAAAAATCAAGAAAATCCCGTAGAAAATCATCCCGACGTCGGAAATCGTCCAGACGTCGGAAATATTAAAAAAATTGAATTGAATTGATATAATTATTCTAATACAACATTATATCAATTCAATTATGACAGAATTTACACGTTATTTATATTTGAAGGAGGAGGTGGAGGTTGCAATGCTAATGTCTCTCTTGCATGGAGACAAGGAGAGAGCATTGTTTTGGGCGTATGAGCTATACTACAGCGGTTTAGTAGATGGCCTATTGCTGTCATTGTGGAGAATCTACTACGAATTCTATGCAATGCTGAATCCAGCACTAGAAACTTATCTAAAGAAAAAACAAACAGAATTGGCATCCAAAGAAGAGACGGGACATTTCGTCGGAATCTTTGTTCACAATTTATTGATTCGCAAATACACTCTAGACGTTTTCATGTTGAGAGAAGTATCGGTCAATATTCAACTGGATGAAGAGGATGCAAAATTGAGCTTGGAAGAGCGGTTCGCAAACAACAACTACGAAGCGATTGCACACGCCATGTTTGATACATGCACCAGCGTGGAAGATTGCGAACCAATAGTCGCAGTTGCAACAACCTACTTTAAGTCTCAAGGAATCAAAAATCCCAAGCTATTGAAGGACCTGCACGTTGAAGGCCTTCACCCAGCTATTATACTCATGTCACGAATCATGCATTATTATGCAGACCTAAACAAAAATAAAAATAACATTAAAATGGGGAAAAACTTATACTTGGTGGTCGAGCCAGAAGAAATGAACGCGTACAAGACGATTAAAGCAACCGCTGATCTCTCGCCAAACAAAATACTTCAAAAGGCAGTCATTTATTCGCCAACCGATCATGGATACAATTATGTGCACTTATTCAGAAACGATTATACACGTGCACCCACCATTTTGGACGACTACAGAAGTAATTGGCTGTATTATGCTGCAAAAAGCACGCCCATCTGGCAAGAACGGCTTGCGGAATATGGCGGCCAAGTCGACGAGGAAACTGGATGGATCCGCTGGGGCGACGATGACGGCGTAGAGTTGTTTTATGAGGCATATGGATACGATCCTGAAGAACAGCCAGTAGAATTACTTTATCGCAACATTCCGCCCACGGAACCAAGCAAGAATATCACATGGCGCACGTTTTATAACAAACATGCGGATGATTCGCGCCCACGTCTATACACGCCCCACCCAGATATTCTAGAGGCACTTGAATAAATGATTTACCAATCATATCCCAATTCAACCTCGAGAGAGAAAGAGAAGTCCATGCAGTTTAAATCAAGTAATTCGCCATACTGATTACGCAGTTCTATTTTGAGTCGCTGTATGTTAACAGGTCCAAAATACTCTCTTTTTTTCTCAATAAAATCGCTGCCGTTATCAAAACAAATATGGAAGCTGTTGCTTGTTAGCGGAATCATGGCGAGAATATTGTTTCCAATATAACTTTTTGAATACATGGCGAGAATATTTTGCGATTGAGAGTTGTTAAAATCGTTCAAGATGAAATAAATATAATCAGAGGCGACGCTATTATAGACGGCTTCAGAGGTATACACAGCCGATCCGTTGTATTCTATTTGACGAAATCCTAGAATCCAGCCAAGTGTGCTATTAAAGTCGATGGACTCTATATCCTTGAGAAAATTCATTGTGAATACGTTGCGATTGTTCATAATGGAAATCTTTTGCGTCGTCTCGTGTGCGATGACTTCAAACCGCGGAGGGTTTATATCCAACTGCTCATTGATTACTTGTTGTAATGTGGTCGCCAACTGAGATAAAGTATAATTTCCATCGGGCAGTATAATCGGTCCAGAAGTAGTGGGTCCGTCACCACATTCCGATAGGTAAAAAAGATTATTCATCTTTGCTTTTGAAAAACAATACAATACATTGGGAAGTTGGATAGAAGAGAGACGCACAGAGAGAACATTCTTGAATTGATACGGCAATACTAGACTGAAATCAGTAGATCTCGTATTTTTGTAATCTTCTCTAAATAGCGAATTTAATATAACTGTTTGGGTAATCGTCTTTCGTTTCAAATTATTCAAATTGCTTCGTGCAATATTTGTTGGAAACGCCTCCACCGGATTCAAGTATTTGTTGGGGTTTATTACATCATTAAAGCTGGTTGTCTCTTGATTTAAAACAAATGAATTTCCACCTGCTTCAATAACGCTCGTTTGATTTACCACCTTGCCAATATCTTCTTTTATTACAAAGGTTTCAGGTTCCAAATCCTCGCTATTTTCCAATGTTGCGTCCAATTCTTTTCTTAAACGGGCGACTAATATGGCCTTTGCATTTTTAATAAAAGTAATAAAATGGCTTTTGTGCTCAACAGGATAATTTTTGTCGTTGCTGATGACATTGATTATTTGTTTTTCACTTTTCAAAATGTCGTTTAATGAATACGGGGCAGCAACTTTTAAAAATGCCTGTAATTCAGATAACGTATAATTATTTATATTCAAATCCAATTCAGTACTCATTATACATAACTTATAAAAAAATATCGTTAATTAATTGTATTACAAAAAAAATTGATTTGGTTTGGGGCATATTTAATTATAATATATAGAATAATATAAGATGGTAAAGAATACATCAGGAGGAAGCAAGAGCAAGGGCATGGCCCGTAAGAATGTGAATGGTGCAAAGCAGCCCTCAAAATTGCGCGTTGTCGCCGAAGAGGGCGAATTATATGCAGTCGTGGTTAAAATTTTGGGTGGGGCAATATGCTTTGTTCTTGGTATGGACAATGTAGAACGAAATTGTCATATTCGTGGTAAGTTTCGTGGAGGCCATCGCCGTGATAACATGCTGAAAGCCGGAACGTTGGTCTTGGTCGGCGATTGGGGTTTTACGTCTTCAAAAGCAGGCAAGGCTCCCGAATGCGACTTGTTAGAAGTGTATTCTGATATTGAGAAAGAGCGACTCAAGAAAAGCGTTACAAACGTGAATTGGAGCTTTGCAAATGTCGCAGATTCAAAATCAACGGATGAGTTTAATGTGGATGATGATACACTCGTGTTTTCAAATGATGCGACACAGGATGAATATGCCGCGTTGATGAAAGCTGCGATTAAAGCGGAATCCAAGGGCACCAAGACGACGATTGCATTTGATGCGGATGAAGGCAACGTTGATATTGACGATATTTAAAATCGCTGGTTTATAAAAAGAAAAAAAGAAAAATTCAAATAAACACAAAATCAAATAAAAATGTATATATTTTCTTTTGATTTAACCTCTAATAAAATAGCCAAGTCCTGCTCTCGTAAGATGATAAAATCCAGCTTTCATAAAATAACCTAGACCAGTTTTCATAAAATAACCAAGCCCCGTTCTCATAAAATATCCAAAACGAAGTCTAAACCTAGCTCTGATAAAACGATCAAATCCGTTTCTTTTAATATATTTTTTTGTGATCCATAAAGAGATCTCTCGTAGCATGAATCTGTTTGGTGTATTTATATATTCAAGGATATAAATACCCTACCTGGACCACATTGAAACAAAAAAAATAACACACACCTTATTTTTTTTGTTTTTTTAACTCTCCTATAGCATATATATTTTTGCAACATATGGGTGTCTGAAATCATAAATATGAATATCATAAGACATCACTCCACTTGCATTTTTTTATTAAATGTACTAGCTAGTACTTTGATAGGAGACGTAGACTTTATATACAATGGGAGGCCTCCCAAATAAGTATTCAATTTAACCTTTATATTGTTATTCAATGGATTTAAATAAATATCGCGATGGAATAATAACTAGACAGCTTATATATCTAACGATGTTTAGAAATAAAAACAGACATTCACTTCAGCCAGTCAAGAAACCGCAATTTAGCATAAATGCTGAGGAGTTTCCTGATATAGCTCCATCATCTACCTCCAGCAACGACGCAACAAAGCCTCAAAAGAGCACTCCGGTTGTTGTGGAAATGGATTTTAAAAATTGTTATAAACCCCCGCCCCCGATAAGCGTGGAAAATAACCGGGAACCTGGATGGTTATATGGGTTTGGCGAGAAGAATCCACACAAGATTTGGTTTGAAAATGACAAGCGTGAGATGGTGCAAATTGTCAAAATGCCAAATATGAATGATGAATCGCCGTCCGTGGAGGAATTGATGGCCGAATACTGCATGGAATGGGAAAGATATAAAGAAGAATATATTGAATTGAATGGATACGACGACTTTGAAAGAACATTCATATCTCCACGGATGAATTATGACGACGATTTTGACCCGATGGATTACGATGAAGAGGAAGATGAAGAAGAAGATGATGAATTATACGACGAATACGGAGATGCGTATGACGATTACTATGACAAGTAGTCCTATATGTTTGATTTACGTTAAATAATACATTCAAATATATGTCGTCATTATAATCATGACTGATGACGAAAATGACATATTAGATACAGATTGGATAACCAAATTTGAAAATATAGATAAATCTTATAATATTTTTTATTTAGATGATGTGCATAGCATAAAAGTTAAATGTGTATATATCAATAAAGAAAACGAAATAGAAAAAATGAAGCAAGAAAATATGATGCTAGGAAAGCCAAACTATCTTTCTAGGGAAGAGGTCATGGGGATTATAAAACACAATATTCATGGTAGATATGGATTATTGTCAATATTAAAATACAATATTAATTTGGACCCGGCTAATGTAAAGTCTTTTGTTACATCAAGACAATATGAAGATACCTTTTTGACGACTATAAAAAACATAGACGCAATTACGTGGGACATGACAATCTCCATGTTTCAAGATTTAAATGAGGTTATATTCTTTTTTTATGAAAAAAGTGGCGGGTCTCATACTAATAATGCGACGAGGAAAATATTACTGCAAAAACATCTCAAGGCCAAAAAAACTATCCGTGTGCAACCATCGGATTATAAACAATGATAAAATACATTTAATGCGTAATGAATTTAAATATATCAGCAAGAATATATTTAGATTTGGATGAAGAAGGTCGCATTGATTACTGGTATTACCGGCCAAGACGGCTCTTATTTGGCGGAACTTTTATTGGAGAAGGGATATGACGTCTGGGGAATCATTCGCAGAGCATCCAGTATTAACACACAACGCATAGAACATATTTTTAAGAGGCTTATTTTGAGATATGGTGATCTTACCGATGGAATCAATTTGTTGAATGTTTTGGTGGAAATTAAGAATAAATATGGGGATGATGCCGAGTTTGATCGGTTGGAGGTGTATAATTTGGCTGCAATGAGTCATGTAAAGGTCTCTTTTGAGATTCCTGATTATACTTGCAGTGTGGACGCCGCGGGAACGTTGAGAATGTTGGAGTCAATCCGTAATTGTGGTATCCCCAACGAAAAGGTTCGTTTTTACCAAGCGTCTACTTCCGAGTTGTATGGAAAAGTTGTGGAGGTGCCTCAAAAGGAGACGACGCCTTTTTATCCGCGTTCGCCTTATGGAGTCGCCAAGTTGTATGGCTACTGGATTACCAAGAATTATCGCGAATCATATGGCATGTATGCGTGCTCTGGCATTCTTTTCAACCATGAAAGCCCGCGTCGCACCCACAATTTCGTGACGCGTAAAATTACGATTGCTTTGGGTAATATCTTGCGTGGAACCCAGGATAAATTGGTCTTGGGTAATTTGAATTCGTTGCGTGATTGGGGGCATGCAAAGGATTATGTGCGTGGAATGTGGTTGATTTTGCAACAGGACGCACCAGATGACTTTGTGCTCTCCACCAACGAGTACCATAGCGTGCGTGAATTTGTGGAAAAGACGTTCAAAATGCGTGGGTTTGATATTAAGTGGAAGGGTGAAGGAGTAAATGAAGTGGGATATGATGAGAAGACGGGACGCGAACTTGTATTTGTCTCGGAGAAGTACTTTCGTCCTGCTGAAGTGGAGGAGTTGTTGGGAGATAGCACCAAGGCGCGTACACATTTAGGCTGGTTGCCCGAATATACTTTTGATACACTTGTTCAAGAAATGGTGGATTGTGATTGTAAGTAAGTTTAAGTCAGTAAGCATCCTATTTTATTTTCATATTATATAATAGGATACATGCAAAAGAAACAAATCGTTTCATTAATATGCACGCATCAGGCACGTATAAGATGTTTGTTGCATGACATTTATTTTGGAACAGGACGCATGGATAAGAAGGCGTTTGTTGGATATGATGATTCAGATACTGAACCAGAATCGTCAGAGGAGGACGAATACGAGAAAGACATAGCACAAAGTCAGAAAAGTTGGAGTTCAACAAATAGTAAGAATTCAGATGGTGATTATAGTTATCATACCGCGAATGGGTTGGATTTTTTAGAAGAATCGGCTAATAATGGCGATTATACTAATAGAGATACCTTTGGCGGAGCTCCCAAACCACCTGAAATGGACCGCTTTAAAAATGGCTGCGTCTTGGAGTTTAAAATAACCACCTCAAATATTCAAGTTAAGTTGGTATACGATGGAATAGTTGATGAAGAAAAACCAAAATATGTTTATTATGTTAGCCCTAGCTCCGCACCCGACCCAAAAGTCGCCGCTGGAAAATATAAAACAACATTGTTCAAGGAAATAAACATTCCAAATGTCATGTACAACGTTTCACCAGGCTACACTTATATTTTTTATCTTATACGCCATGGTCAAGGAGAACATAATGTATTAAAAGGTATGTCTAAAAAATGGGGAGCGTTAGCAGTCAGTTCTAAATATAAAGACCCGTCGTTAACAAATATCGGCGTGCAACAAGCTATTGAAATCGGTCAAAAATTACAAGTAATACTAGACGAACAAGGTCAAAATATAGACTATTTATTTGCATCTGATTTGAAAAGAACACGACAAACGCTTTATTATATACTACAACCGATGGATAGCGATCCTGCGTTGCGACACAAACAAATTAATATACTGCAGTGTTCTGAGGAATTAAACTATACTCCTAACAAAAATTGCGATAGTAGTCAGTGGGCGACACCCAATGAAAACATTTCTTTGTGTAATCCATTCAAAGATTATGCAAAGGCAGGCCTTCCAGACTTGTGTCAAAATGAGAGAGGTAATTATGCATCATGGAAAAATTATACTGCATTTTACGGGACAGGAACCAGAAATAGTCCAGGAAAGTACAAACCACAGCAATGTCGTGATACTGACATGATAAAGCAAGCCATTCTATATATACAGGGTGTCGGTAAGAATGACTTGGAAAAGGACCGCTCCACATTAGATGCTTATAATAATCCTGCACCGCAATATTATGATGAGCGTGAAGAGGAAGAACTCCCTGCTCCCACATACGACCCAAGATGTAGTGGGAGATTTTATAGATGGACGCATCCAAAGGGGTGCAAAGGTTATCAAAAAATTGGAGGTAGAACAAAACGCGGTCGCGCCAAAATGACACGAGGTCGCGGGCACGGACGCCGCACTGGGACACGCAAACGAAAATACATACGACGAACGACGCGACGCCGTTAAACAATGACCTTTCTGGTTTTTGACTGGCCGTATTTGTATTGGCGTCTTGATTTATTTGCTAAAATAAACGCCTTTTTTTTGTGATCGCATCCTGCATCTATGATGCCATAATCCACCGCTGCAGCCTTGCCAGCAGTAATAGAGCTTGCTAACCGCGCAACCCCCCATGATTGAGCCGTCTGATTTGGTCTTGAACCGGAAGAAAAATAGGCACCTTGGCCCTTTTTTACGATCTGGTTCAAGGCGGATAAACTGCAACCTGTCTTTCGCGCCAATTCTTTGCTCGGGGTTAAATTCTGTATGTTGTATATTTTACGCGCCCGTATGATGTGCTTTGACGTCTTGTTTTTATATGACGCCAAAGGTTTGCGTGTGTAGTATTGGTGCTTTGTTCTATATAATTTTTTGGATTTCATCAACATTTTGATTTGTTTTTGTTTGTCCTTTTTTGTTAATGTTGCAGGTAAATATCTAACTGGGAATTTCATATATTATACCTTTACATTATTTTTTCCATGTATGGGGAACCCAACCCTAGAGAGAAAGCCAAAGGCGAAAAAAAATTGAAATGGTTTTCACCAAATACTTATAATGCATCAAAACATTAAACGTGTAAAATGCAACAACCAATTCAGAGATTCCGTAGCGTCACCAAGGCAGTGTATGGCGGACATTACGAGCACCTGGGAGCAACCGAAATTACGGATGAGAGCACCCTAGATACAATCAAGATAAAGGTTGTTCCCCACGAAGGCATCCACCAAAACATGGAGTACTTCATAACCTTGAGATTTGAAGAAGGAAGCGACTGGCCTCGTGTCTTCATAGATTCCGAAATCTACGACAAAATCAAGACGTGTGCCTATCTACAAAATCGTGGGCGTGTAGGTACCCACAAGGGGATCTGTATCAAAAATCTTACTTACGGCTATCCTTTCAACAAAAATTTCAAAGATTTGTGCGACAATAAGTGGGAGAACTACGTATTCCATACTATCACGCTGTTCAACAATCTGCAAGACTTTGAAAAGGGCAATGGGCTAAAGTCAAACTACAAAAGTATCCTAGCAATCAATTAAATAGAGCACACAAAACAAAACAAAATAAACAAAAATAAAAAATAATAAGGAATACCTTCTCTTGAAATCCAACCATAGAGAGAACTTGCCCTATTATTTTTTCCATGTATTTAAAAAAATTGAAATATATTTTGTATTATCTATCATATACAAAATATAACTAACTATATGGGTTGAAAACAATGAATCTGTTTATTCTCTCGCTTATTCAAAAAGAGATTGCTGAGAGCATGATGGACAAACATGTAAGTAAAATATTATTAGAAGCCGTTCAGATGCTTTGTTCCGCAAGAAGAATCGTGGAGCCAGATGACGACGTCATAAACGAGCGCCTATACAAGATGGCACATAAAAATCACCCAGTGACTATTTGGTGCAGAAAGTCCAGAGCCAATTTTGTATGGGCGTTGGATTTGGCCGAAGAGCTCCACAACGAATGGCGATTCAGATACGGACACCCAGAAACAAAAATCCACAAATCGTATCAGGTTGCAATGTTCTTGAGAGAAAATATTCCAGGTGAGGATGCGTTTGAGGAAGTGGGCCTAACACCCTTTGCACTTGCCATGCCTGATAAATACAAAACAGACGACCCCATATTGTCGTACAGGAACTATTACATGTCCGAAGAAAAACAAAAAATTGCGAGTTGGTGTAAGAAACGGGGCAAGCCCTCGTGGTATCTCCTCAACGACCAGTCGTTATTCAAAAAAGAGATGAGAATTACGATTGGGCGTCATGGGAGGACTCTAAAAGTTTACCCTGCCAAGACAGAAAAAAAGATTTGAGTATTTACCTACCCGTCAGTAATAAAAAATTTTGCGCGCTCCGATATAACGAATATATAAGCGCCGAAACAACCGCTAGGAAAGCGCCGGTTGCTTGGTTGCGCGTCATGTTTTTACCGCGAAACCATTTGCGAGCGCCACCTAGAATGGGATTTCCTGGTTCCGTGTAGCTCGGTGGTGGTGCTGGACTGGAGGAGAACATGCCAGAAACCTTATTGCCTATATAACTTGCCCCACCACTTAACCCG
>Ga0114966_10004320_pt1 | contig 12240 bp, 17 predicted proteins | sample M_130207_XF_Meta_FD_87029 | JGI IMG/M metagenome (GOLD analysis project Ga0114966, IMG submission 87029) | Freshwater microbial communities from Lake Montjoie, Canada to study carbon cycling - M_130207_XF_MetaG | ecosystem: Environmental > Aquatic > Freshwater > Lake | place: Lake Montjoie...
CATTCTCTCCTTCGACGGCGTCCCTCAACCCCCCGGATCTTACGATGCCAAAACTTCCCCGAAATTCATCAAGGGCAAAGGCACCCTGAAAATCTAACCCACTTCACCTCACCCAACCATGCCCTCTCCCTTCTCCAAACTCCTCGCCATCCCGGGCCTCGCCCTCCTCACCCTCCTCCACCACGCCTCCGCCCAATACCCCGGCTGGTCACACTCCGCCCCGCTTTCCATCATCACCACCCCCGATGGCGCGAACCTCCCCGCCTCCGCCAGCGAAGAAAACTTCCCCCTTTTAGTCCGCCTCAATCAACCCTCTTTCGACTTCCGAACCGCCCAACCCAATGGCGCTGATCTCCGCTTCTCCGCCGCTGGTCAGCCTCTCGCCTACCAAATCGAAGAATGGAGCCCCACCGCCGGCCAAGCCAGCGTCTGGGTTCGCATCCCTTTGATCAAAGGCAACGCCCACCAAATCATCCAACTCCATTGGGGAAATCCTCAGGCCAAAAGCGAGTCCAGTGGCCCCGCAGTCTTCAACGAATCCAACGGCTTCGTCACCGTGATGCACCTCGACGATCCTCAAAATCCTCAAGACGCCGTCGGCACGCTCACCCCCACCAATCTCGGCGCAACCTCCTGCCCCGGAATGATCGGCAAGGCGCTCAATTTTGTCTACGGTCGGCCAGGAGTGGTCGGCGGGGAAAAAATTACCAATTATCCCACCGGCAATTCTCCCTCCACCTCCGAGCTCTGGTTCAAGGACAACAAACTCCCCGGGCCTTGGGGCAGCCGCTTCCTCTGCTGGGGCGTGGAAGGCAGCGGGAGCAAACTCCTCATCGGCGTCCTCAGCCCACTCCACATCAGTTGCGGCCTAGAATGCCCCGATCCCGTCGCCCTCAATCAATGGTATCATGTGGTCCACACTTACTCCCCCGACGGCACCCAAAAAGCCTACGTCAATGGCCAACTCGTCGCCTCCTCCAAAGCCCTCATGGATTTCAAAAGTCCCTGCAGAATGTTCGTCGGAAACTGGTATCGAAACTGGGAGTCCGACGGCGATGTCGATGAAGTCCGCATCTCCAAAGTCACCCGCTCCGCCGACTGGATTCGCCTCTGTTTCCAAAACCAAAACCCCCTCCAATCTCTCGTCGGCACCCCACCCCCTGCAGGAAAAGTCTTCGCCGTTTCCTCCCCAGCGGTGGTCGTAGAAGAAGGAAAAAGTGTCACCATCACCGCCCAAGCCGGCGGCGCCCAAAAACGCTTCTGGATCCTCAAACGCCCCGACCGCGAGACCATCGTGGCCGTCGATCAAGACTCCTACACCATCCACGCAGGACGGGTAGACGCCGACACCTCCTCCGTCCTCCAATTCAAAGCCATCACCCCCGATGGCGTGAAAACCAAAGACATTTCCATCACGGTCAAAGAGTCGATTCCTAACCCCGTTTTCACTCTCCAATCTCCCCAAAACTGGAACGGTCGCGACCTCATCGAGGTGGTCCCCGTGATCACCAATCTCCCCGCGATCCAAGCAAAAGGGGCCACCGATTTTCATACCACTTGGACGGTCTCTGGTGGCGCCGTCATCTAAGAAAAAAAACCCGACCGTTTGCTCCTCAAACGCTCCCAATTCTCGGGCCCTCTCACCATCAGAGCGGTCATCGATAACGGCGGCTCACCGCAAGAAGTCTCCACGACTCTCCAAGTCGCCGAACCCGAAACCGACCCGTGGATTCACCGCCTTCCCGCCAAAGACGAGCAACCCGAAGACGGCCAGTTCTTCGCCCGAGATGACCAAAATCACGGCACGCTCCACTACAACGGCTCCCTCAATGCACCCGCCGATTCGGTGTTCCTCAAACTCTACGCCGACGACAAACTTCTCCAAACCTTCACCGCTAAGCCTGCCGCCGACAAAAGCTACGCCCTCACCGCTCCGCTCCAGCCAGGCCTGATCAAATACAAGGTCGAATTCGGCACCCAATCAGGCTCCACCGAAACCCTCCTCCGCACGGTCTCCGATCTCGTCTGCGGCGATGCCTATCTCATCGACGGACAGTCCAACGCGCTCGCCACCGATACCCGCGAAAAGGCCCCGCCAGAAACCAACCAATGGATTCGCAGTTACGGAAAACCCGACGCCCGTCCCAAGGCTGGATCCCCAAGCGGCGAACGGCTAAACCTCTGGTGCCAACCAGTTTGGAAGGCCACCCAAGGCGAACAAGCCGAACTCGGATACTGGGGCATGGAACTCGCCAAACGCCTCGTCGCCAGCCAGAAAATGCCCATCTTCATCATCAACGCCGCCGTCGGCGGAAGCCGCATCGATCAGCATCAGCGCAACCAGAAAAACCCCACCGACCTCACGACGATCTACGGAAGAATGCTCTGGCGCGTCCAACAGGCTCGCCTCACCGATGGCATCCGCGCGGTCATCTGGCACCAAGGCGAAAATAACCAAGGCATGGCGGGACCAACGGGCGACTACGATTGGAAATCCTACCAACCTTACTTCACCGAAATGGCCGCCGCGTGGAAGGAAGACTTCCCCAACATCCAACACTATTACCTCTTCCAAATTTGGCCGGGTGCTTGCTCCATGGGCGACGGAAAGATGATCCGCGAAAAACAACGATCCCTCTCATCCCTCTTTTCCCATCTCCACGTTCTCCCCACTCTCGGAATCCGCCCGCCAGGCACCTGCCACTATCCCCTCGCCGGCTGGGCGGAATTTGCCACCCTCCTCCAGCCCCTCCTCGAGCGCGATTTCTACGGCAAGAAATCCCCAACCTCCATCACCCCTCCCAATCTCCAAAAGGCCTCCTATACCTCCGCCACCAAAGACACCATCGCCCTCGAATTCGATCAGCCAGTCGTCTGGCTCGATGCCCTGACCGCCCAATTCACCCTCCAAGGCGAAACCCATCCCATCGCCTCAGGTTCAGCCTCGGGAAAAGTGATCACTCTCCACCTCAAATCCCCCTCCCAAGCAAAGACCATCTCCTATCCCGCTCCCCAATGGAATCAGACCGATCTCATTTACAACCCCAACGGAATCACCGCCCTCACCTTCGGCGATGTCCCCATCTCCTCCAATCCTTGACCCTTCGCTGACTCTCCGCTGGCCAGCGAAACCCTCTCCCCATCAAGATGTTGTAGCGAGATCGTCCCCAGATCCTCCGCTTCATCACGGGCGCGACCTCCACCCAGACCCTCCGCGTTTCCTCCCCCCTCCAGACCGCACTCCCCGCTTGGCAAATCCATCCCAGTTTCCCATTCTCCCCATCCACTCTTCCTCTTTTCTATGCTCAAATCTTTCCTCTTTTTCACACTCTCGCTCCTCCTCCTTCTCCCCGCCAACGCCTCCGACTGGAACGGGTATGAAATGTCCTCTTTCAAAGTCGAGGGCCGCTCCGCTCTCCTCGTCGCCCCCAAAACTCCCTCCCCAAACCAACCGTGGATCTGGCGGACCGAATTCTTCGGCATCGATCCCCAAGCCGATATCGCCCTCCTCGGCAAGGGCCTCCATGTCGCCTATATCGATGTCGGTGGACTCTTCGGCGCTCCCGTCGCCCTCGACGCCATGGACAAATTTTACGACCACATCCTCAAGTCGTTCAACCTCAACCCCAAGCCCGTCCTCGAAGGCTTCAGTCGCGGCGGCCTCTACGCCCTCAACTGGGCCGCGCGTCACCCCGATCGCGTCGCCGCTCTCTACCTCGATGCCCCAGTCTGCGACTTCAAAAGCTGGCCCGGTGGCAAAGGTCGATCCCGCTTCTCCGGCCGCGACTGGCAACAGGTCCTCAAAGCCTACGCCATGACCGACGAACAAGCCCGCGCCTACACCCTCAACCCCATCGATAACCTCGCCCCCCTCGCCAAAGCAAAAATTCCCCTCCTCTGCGTGATCGGCGATGTCCACGACTGGATCGTCCCCATCGAAGAAAATACTCTCCTCGTCGAAACCCGCTACAAGGAGCTTGGCGGCGACATCGAAGTCATCAAAAAACCCAAGGGCGGCCATCGTCCCCACAGCCTCCCCGACCCCACGCCCATCGTCGATTTTGTCTTAAAACACACCTCCACCCTCCAGCCTCCTCCGACGAATCCTTCTAAGTAGATCAGCGTAAAGTGATTCTCTGGGCAGGCCAATCCGCGCCTCACCGAATTTCTTTATGCCCTGGCAAACCTACATTCAAATCTACGCCGCCGTGACCGTCGCTTACCTCGTCGTCACCGCCCTCTACCTCCTCCGTCGCTTCACCCAAAAGAAAGCCCTCCCCCCCGCCCTGCCCACCGAATCTCTCCATTCCTAACCCCCGCCAAGGTTGCCTTCCCCCAGCGTCGGACTCTCAGGTAAGTCACTTCCGCCCCCCGCGTAGGATGGCTGAAAAATCCCTGCCCTGCCTTCATATCAAAGCCACCTTGATACCCCTCGGGTGAGATCAATCATCGGCCTCCCGCAAAAATATCACAGCCGTGCTCGGGAGATTTTCAGGCGAATATCACCCCGTCCACCCCTCCACTCAGAACCCCATTCCCGGTGGCAATCCTAGTCCCGCGGTCACTTTGCCCATCTCCGATGCCGCAAGCGCCTTCGCTTCCGCCAAGGCTTTCTGCACCCCAGTCAAAATCAAGTCCTCGAGCATTTCCACATCTTCCGGGTCGACCACTTCCTTGCTGATCTTGATCGACAACACATCCCCACCCCCATTCGCCACCACGGTCACTTTCCCTCCACCCGCCGTCGCCGTCACGGTCTTATCCGCCAGATCGGCTTGGGCACTCTGCATCTTTTCCTGCATCTTTGCAGCTTGCTGCATCATTTTTTGGATGTTCATAGGTTCAATCAGTTTCTAGGTAAGTATCTGCGGTTCAATTTTCTCGGTCGGCTCAATGTTCACCGGGAGCTGGGAAAGATCATCGCCACCATCCGCACGATGCAATCCCATTTCCCCAGTCTTTTCTAGTTAGCAATGATCTCCGCCTGAAAAATCTCTAGGGCCTTCCGAATCAGGGGATCATCTTTAAAAGCGATCAACGGGTCCACCGCGACTTCCACTTTCACCTCGCTCGGCGCGATCTTCTCCACTATCAATCCCTCTTTCTTTACACACTTCAACCCCGTCGGCTTCCCCACCAATTGGCTGAAAAGCTCCACAATATATTCTTTGTTCGGTGACCGCTCGCAGTAGCTCATCGGAAGGGTCCCGTCCGGAGGAAAGGCGATCGTTGCCATCCCATTGGAAAGATCGATCAGCTGGCCCGTCTCCACATAGCCCGCAATAAAGGGCCGATTCCTCCGCACCGCCTCCACAAACCTCAACCAAATATCCCCCAAAGCAGGCACCCCAAGATCAACCGCCACCTCAGGCACCTCCTGCAAAACCAAATCCTCCACCAGTTCCACCTTCGCAACCACCACCGGCGGAGGCATTTCCACCTTCGCCTCCACTTTCGCTTCCACCTTCGCTTCCACCTTCGCTTCCACCTCCACCTCCGCCTTCGCTTCCACCTTCGCTGGCGCTGCTGATTGCGCCGCCATCTCCGCTTTCGCCGCCGCTACCAACGATCCCCGAACCACCTCCACCCTCCCCGCTTCCACCTCGACCTTCGCCGCCACTGGCCGCGGCGCCACCACCTTCACCCCAGCCGACTTCACCTCCCGCTTCTCTGGCAACGCCCCACCACCGCGCAACGCCGTCAAGGTCTCCAACACTTCCGTCAAGGTCACCTGCCCAAGCGTCTGAATCGCCCGAATGACCGCAATCTCCATGTGCATCTTCTTATTCGCCGCCCATTTCATCCGCCCTTCCGCTTGCGCAAATTGCTCGATCAACTCCAGTAACTGCCCCGTGCTAATCCGCCCACTTTGCTCCAACAACGCCGCCGTGGCCTCCGCACTCAACTCATCCGCCATCCCCCGCGGATCATGCTGCACCACCAACAAATTGCGCAGGTGGACAATCAAATCTCCCATCAGGCGACTCAAATCTTTTCCCGCTTCCGATTGCCCGTAAATCACTTGCAACGCCTCCGCCGATGCCCCACCCATCACCGACTCACACAACCCAGCCACCGTCTCCTGACCCGTAAATCCAAAGACATCCAAGACATTCTCCTCGCTGATTTCATTCCCACAAAACGCCACCAACTGGTCGAGCATCGACTCCGCATCCCGTAACCCACCCTCCGCCCCACGAGCGATGGTATCCGCCGCCGCCGCCGCCAAAGTGAGGTTTTCTTTCCCCGCAATATACAGCAAATGACGGGCAATTTCCGCTCGGGGAATCCGCCGCAAATCAAACCGCTGACAACGGGAGATAATCGTCGAGGGCACTTTCTGGACATCGGTGGTCGCAAAGACAAATTTCACGTGCGCCGGGGGTTCCTCGAGCGTCTTCAGCAAGGCGTTAAACGAAGAAGTCGACAACATGTGCACCTCATCCACGATGTAGAGTTTATACTTCGCTCCACCCGTCGGCATGTATCGGACATTCTCGATAATAATCTCCCGAATCTTGTCCACTTGAGTATTCGATGCCGCGTCGAACTCCATCACATTCAAAGAGTTCCCGTCAGCAATCTCCTGACAAAGCGCACAAACCCCACAAGGCGTCGGCGTCGGCCCATTCACACAGTTCAACGCCTTCGCGAAAATCCGCGCCGAACTCGTCTTCCCCGTCCCCCTCGGTCCCACAAACAGGTAAGCCTGTGCCAAACGATTCTGGGCAATCGCATTCTTTAATGTCCGCACAATATGGTCCTGACCAACGATCTCTTCGAAAGTCTGCGGACGATATTTGCGGGCGAAAACCGTGTAGCTCACCCCAAAACGTTAGCCTCCACCGCCCACCTTGCCAATCGTAGTTTGCCCGAATCCTTCTCTTTTTTTCAGAACGATTGGCATTTCCTCCGCTCAACTGCTTTCCTCCTCCCATGCTTGGAAATCTCATCGGCCCAGAAATCAAAGAGCTGATCGAGCAACGCAACTTCTCCGCTCTCCGAGAGGCCTTTCTCGATTGGTCTCCGACGGACATCGCGGAATGTATCGCCGAACTCCCACACGAAGAGCAGGCGGTGGTTTTCCGGATCCTCCCCCAATCCATCGCCACCGACGTCTTCGAATACCTCGAGCCAGATACCCAACAGTCTGTCCTCAAGGCCATGGGTCACATTGAAGCCGCCCGGATCCTCAATGACATGTCCGCCGATGATCGGACCGCCCTCCTCGAAGAACTCCCCGGCGTCGCCGTCCTCCAACTCCTCCAACTCCTCTCCCCAGAAGAACGCGCCGTCGCCCAGTCCCTCCTCAATTACCCCCCAGGTACCGTCGGTCGCCTCATGACCCCAGCCTTCCTCAGCGTCCGCGAAGGCTGGTCCATCCAAGAAACTCTCGACCATATCCGACTCCACGGCAGTGATATGGAGACTCTCAATGTGATTTATGTCACCGATGAACGGGGCCACCTCATCGATGACTTGCGCATTCGCGAAATCCTCATCCGCCCCGTATCCACGGTCATCTCGTCCTTCCGCGATAGCACTTTCACCTCTCTCCAAGCCACCGACGAACAAGGCGATGCTCTGGAAATCTTTCGCAAGTATGACCGCAATACTCTCCCCGTAGTCGATCAATCAGGTCACCTCCTCGGCATCGTCACCATCGACGACATGCTCGATGTCCAAGAAGAAGAAACCACCGAGGATATCCAAAAACTCGGCGGCGTCGAAGCCCTCGAGGATCCCTATATGGACTCCTCCATTTTCGCTCTCGTCAAAAAACGGGCGGTCTGGCTCGTCCTCCTCTTCATCGGCGAAATGTTCACCGCCACTGCCATGGGCTTCTTCGAACACCAACTGGAACGCGCTGTGATGCTCGCCCTCTTCATTCCCCTGATCATCTCCGCCGGCGGCAACGCCGGCTCCCAAGCCACCAGCCTCCTCATCCGGGCCATGGCTCTCGGCGAAGTCCATGCCCGCGATTGGTGGCGCGTCATGCGCCGCGAAATCGCCTCCGGCCTCGCCCTCGGCCTCCTCCTCGGCCTCATCGGCTTCGCCCGCATCGCCCTCTGGGGACAGTTCTCCACTATCTACGGCCCCCATTATCTCCTCCTCGGCGCCACCGTCGGCATCACCGTCCTCGGCGTCGTCCTCTGGGGAACGCTCGCCGGCTCCATGCTCCCCATCCTCCTTCGCAGACTCGGCCTCGATCCCGCCACTTCCTCCGCTCCCTTCGTTGCCACCCTCGTCGATGTCACCGGCCTCGTCATCTACTTCTCCGTCGCCGTGCTCCTCCTCCGCGGGACGGTCCTTTGACCTAAGCCCGTTCCCACGCTAGGGTTATCCCATTGTCACTTATGCGCCGCCTCGCCTGTCTCCTTTTCGCCCTCGCCTCTCTCTCCCTTTCCCCGCTCCACTCCTCTCCTCCCTCTTTTAATCGCGATATCCGCCCCATCCTCTCCGATCATTGTTTCTCCTGCCACGGGCCCGATGAAAAACACCGGAAAGCCGAACTCCGACTCGATACCCCCACCGGCGCTTTCGGCAAAGGCGAAAGCGGGTCCATCGCCATCGTCGCCGGGAATTGGAAAGGGAGCGAAATCGCCACCCGCCTCCATTCCACCGACCGCGATGAACTCATGCCCCCTCCTAAAGCCAATAAACCCCTCACCCCAGATCAAATGGCCCTTCTCCAAAAATGGGTGGAGTCTGGCGCCAAATGGGAAGGCCATTGGGCGTTCGTCGAACTCAAAAAACCCCAGCCTCCTCTCGCCCCTCAGATCCCCCATGAACAGGCACGCTGGGCCCAAAATCCCCTCGACCAATTTGTCCTCGCTCGCCTCCTCCACGACGGCCTCACTCCCTCCCCCCCCGCCGATCCCACCACGCTCGCCCGACGCATCTCCCTCGACCTCACTGGCTTACCACTTTCTCCACCCGAGGTCGCAGATTTCATCCAAGCCTCCAAGACGAATCGCCAAGCCGCCGTCGAAGCCCTCGTCGATCGCCTTCTCGCTGCCCCCTCTTTCGGTGAACGCATGGCCTGGGACTGGATGGAAGTCGCCCGCTACGCCGATAGCAATGGCTACGAACACGACGCTGATCGGACCAGCTGGCCTTGGCGCGATTGGGTGGTCAAAGCTTTCAACGAAAATCTTCCCTACGACCAATTCACCCTCTGGCAACTCGCCGGCGATCTCCTCCCCGACTCCACCCCCGAACAAAAACTCGCCACCGCCTTCCTCCGCAATCACCCCATCAACGGCGAAGGCGGCACCATCCCCGAAGAAAATCGCGTCAATTATGCCATGGATATGGCTGAAACCACCGGAACCGCTTGGCTCGGCCTCACTTTCAACTGCTGCCGCTGTCACGATCACAAGTTCGATGCCCTCGCCCAACGCGACTACTATAGCCTCTTCGCCTTCTTTAATCAGTCCCCCGTCGATGGCAGCGGTGGCAACCCCCAAACCCCACCCGTGATCATCCCGCCAGGCTCCAACGCCAAGGTGATGATCATGGAAGAAAGAAAAACTCCCCGCCCCACCTTCATCCTCGAAAAAGGCCTCTACAATAAACCAGGCCCCGCCGTCGAACCCTCTACCCCTGCCAAACTCACCCCCTTCCCCACCGATGCCCCACGCAATCGTCTCGGACTCGCTCGCTGGATCGTCGCCCCAGAAAATCCCCTCACCCCTCGGGTGGTCGCCAATCGTTTCTGGCAAATGATCTTCGGCGTCGGGCTCGTCAAATCCTCCGATGACTTCGGCGTCCAAGGCGAGTTTCCTAAACACCCCGATCTCCTCGATTGGTTAGCCGCCGATTTCCGTGACTCCGGCTGGGATACCAAAAAACTCCTCCGCACCATCCTCACCAGCGCCACCTATCAGCAATCTTCCGCCTCCACCCCAGCCCTCACCGAACGCGATCCCGAGAACCGCCTCCTCGCTCGTGGACCCCGCTTCCGACTCCCCTCCGCCATCCTCCGCGATCAAGCCCTCGCCGTCAGCGGGCTCCTCGTCAATCAAGTCGGCGGTCGCCCCGTTCGCCCCTACCAACCCCGCGGCATCTGGGAGGAAGCCAGTTTCGGCCAAGAAAAATATCTCCAAGGAAAAGGCCCAGAGCTTTACCGCAGAAGCCTTTACACTTTCTGGAGAAGAATCATCGGCCCTACGATGTTCTTCGATACCTCGGGCCGCTCGGTCTGCACGGTCAAACCCACCCGCACCAATACCCCTCTCCACGCCCTCGCCACCCTCAACGATCCCACTTACGTCGAGGCCGCCCGCACCATCGCCCAAAAAGCCTTGCTCAACGCCCAGTCCCCAGAAGATCGCCTCTCCCTCACCTTCAATCACATTCTCCTCCGCTCACCCAAACCCGCCGAATCTCTCATCCTCCTCGCTGGCCTCACCCGCACGATCAACCAGTTCACCGCTCACCCCGAAAACGCCAGCAAACTCCTCTCCACCGGCGACTCCCCACACGATCCCTCCCTCAACCCCGCCGAACATGCCGCCTGGACGACTCTCGCCCTCACCATCCTTAATTTCGACGAAACCCTCAACAAAGAGTAACTCCCCGCCACCATTCTCGTCACCAAAATGAACCCGCTCGCCGCCCACCAAAATCACCTCACCCGACGCCAATTCCTCGGCAAATCAGCCACGGGAATCGGCGCCGCCGCTCTCGCCCAATTGCTCGCCAACGACGGCTTCACCTCCCCAGCTCATCCAAAAACTTTCGGCGGCCTCCCCGGCCTCCCCCACCACCCGCCAAAGGCCAAACGCGTCATCTACCTCTTCATGAACGGTGGCCCCACCCACGTGGATCTCTTCGACTGGAAACCCAAACTCCAAGCAATGCACGGTCAGCCCCTCCCCGCTGAATACATCGCCGGAAAACGCTTTTCCACAATGAGCGACACCAAAAATAAACTCCTCCTCGCTCCCGTCGAACCCTTCAAACAACACGGCCAAAGTGGCGCCTGGGTCAGCGCCCTCATGCCCTACACCGCCGCCATCGCCGATGACCTCTGCTTCGTCAAAGGCATGCAGACCGACGCCGTCAATCATGCCCCCGCCATCTCCTTCGCCTTCAGTGGCGCCCAACTTCCCGGCCGCCCAGCGGTCGGCGCCTGGCTAAGCTACGGTCTCGGAAGCACTACCGAAGATCTCCCCGCTTTCGTCGCCATGACCAGCGTGAGCAAAAATACCAGCTGTGGACAGATTTTCTACGAGTTCTATTGGGGCTCAGGCTTCCTCCCCTCCCGCTACCAAGGCGTCAAGTTCCGCGGCGGCAATGAACCAGTTCTCTACCTCTCCAACCCCGATGGCCTCAGCGCCGATGTCAAACGCGGTCTCCTCGATGACCTCGCCAAAGTCAACGAACTCAAACTCCACGAAGCCGGCGATCCCGAAATCGCCACTCGCATCGCCCAATACGAAATGTCGTTCCGGATGCAGACCAGCGTCCCCGAACTCACCGACTTCTCCAAGGAACCAAAGGAGGTCCTCGAAAGCTACGGCCCCCAAGTCAATGAGCCCGGCACTTTCGCCCATAATTGCCTGATGGCGAGACGCTTGATCGAACGGGGTTCGCGCTGCGTCCAACTCATGCACGCCGGCTGGGATCAACATAATTCCCTGACCACCGAACTCTATACCCAATGCCGCGATACCGATCAGCCCAGCGCCGCCCTCGTCAAAGACCTCCAACGCCTCGGTCTCCTCGATGACACGCTCGTCATCTGGGGCGGCGAATTCGGTCGCACCCCTTTCATCCAAGGCAAACTCGACGACCGCAAACGCTGGGGCCGCGACCACCATCCCTACGCTTACACCACGTGGATGGCCGGCGGTGGCGTCAAACCGGGCATCTCCTACGGCGAATCCGATGACCTCGGCATCAATGTCCTCACCGACCCCGTCCATGTCCACGATCTCCAAGCCACCACCCTCCATCTCCTCGGCCTCGATCACACCCGCATGACCTACCGCTTCCAAGGCCGCGATTTCCGCCTCACCGATGTCCACGGCCAAGTCGTCAAAAAAATCCTCGCCTAATCCCCCCAAACCACTCGGCGCTAACCATTAGCCGCCGAGATACGCCGCCCGCACTTCCGCGTTCGCGGCCAAAGCGCTGGCTTCATCGGCCAAAATGATCCGCCCAGTTTCCAAGACATACCCGTAATCAGAAATCTCCAACGCCAGATTCGCGTTCTGTTCCACGAGCAAAATC
>Ga0114966_10004322_pt1 | contig 12239 bp, 10 predicted proteins | sample M_130207_XF_Meta_FD_87029 | JGI IMG/M metagenome (GOLD analysis project Ga0114966, IMG submission 87029) | Freshwater microbial communities from Lake Montjoie, Canada to study carbon cycling - M_130207_XF_MetaG | ecosystem: Environmental > Aquatic > Freshwater > Lake | place: Lake Montjoie...
ATTAGCATTATTAGAATTAGCATTATTAGAATTAGCATTAGAACCCAACTCTTTCATGAATTTAATAAGTTCGTCCTTCATCGATTGTGTTGGGTGTGATTGCGATTGTGATTGCGATTGTGATTGCGAGGGTATATACGGGCTATGAAATAATGGGTTTATTTGGTTTTGTGGATTTTTGTTTTGTAATGAGTTAAATAGTTCATCATATTTTTGCTGTGGAAGAGTTACTAAATCTTTTACTTTTGGTATAGTAAGTGTTGAAATAAAAAAAGAATAAAGATAATGAATAAGAAAAATAAAAATAAATGACAATATAGATACTTTAATAATCCAGTACCACATTTTTATTATATATAAATATAAGTTTAATACAATAAAAACGTAGAATAATAACTTTACAATATAAATGTTAAACTATTTAAAACCATGAATAAATTTAATATAGATAGATCAATAAAAAATGCCAACAGTTGTCATAGTTGAAAAGAACGGTGATTTGAAGATTCAAGAATATAAGAGCACGAATACAGATGATTTATATAAAAAGTGCAATTTTAAAAAATCAGAAGGATTTGATAAAATTACAGAATGGAGTTATTCTAAAAAGGGTGAAAATTTAATCACAGTTGAATTGTGGGCTCGCGCCGACGGACAAGCAAATCAAGAAAATAAATATGATTTCCCCCCACCCATTGATAATGAATTGTTTTTTGGGAATTGTGCGCTTTTATCGAGAGATGTAAGTAAAAATATTACTGATTTGACTATTGATAAATGGAATAAAGTGTATGAACATTTATTTGGCGGATTTGAAGTTCTCGCAGATCATGAAGACGAAGATGAAGAGGAAGAGGATGAGCTGGAGAACGTTCCGTCTAGCATGAAGACAAAAGACGGATATTTGAAGGACGGATTTATAATTGAAGATGTTTTGGAAGATGCCGATGAAGACGAATTGAGCGATGAGTCGGAAGACGGCGATCATTCAGAAAAAGAAGAAAGTGCGCCTTCCGAAGAATCGGACGAAGAAGAGGAAGAGTGTGATAACGATAGCGATGAATCGTCAGAATTAAATTCGGAAGAATATAATTATTCTGATTAATATATTTATAGTTGGATTTATTTATATTTTAAAATAGAAAATATAAATATAAAAATTGAATATAGAAATTACAACATTATAACATATATAGCAGCAGCATACAAACAAACAAACTCAACGATAGTAAAATGATTCCAAAGGACCCAGAATCTTTCAGGCGGAATATACAAAAAAAATTATCCGAAAAATTGGGTGATGAAACGGGTAACATGGGGCTTAATCTTGAAAAGGGAATATACAATCGAACACTCGAAAAAGCCGGAAGTATGAATATTGTAAAAAAGTGGGAAAATGCATATTTTGTTCAATTGTACCTTGATTGGTTAAAGTGCATATGCATAAATCTTCAAAATGTCGACGTTGTACAATTGCTTGTGTCTAAAAAGATAAAGGCACACGAGCTTGCATTTATGACACATCAAGACATGAATCCAAAAATGTGGAATAAAATAATGGAAGATAAAAAGGTTCGCGATCAAAACAAATTTGAGTTGAAGATTGAAGCATCGACCGATTTGTTTACATGTCGGGCTTGCAAGTCAAATAAGTGCACGTACACTCAACAGCAAACTCGCTCGGCAGATGAGCCAATGACGACGTTTGTCACGTGCATTGATTGTGGAAAGCGATGGAAGTGTTAATATAAGCGATTGAATGATTGAGAGATACCCCTTACTTTTGGGATTTTACTAAAACTACAAAAAAAATCATGTTTTTTATAGTTTTTTTCCTGTTTACAAATATATTTTATTATACAATAAATCAATTAACATATGATTTCGAGATCTTGCAGTTTCCACAATTCAGAACCGCCATTAGGAATCGGGCGCCGAATAATGAATGGAAGCTTTTTGTGTTCTAATTCTAGCTGTGCAATAATGTATCCGTCAATGATTGTGGGGTTAACTTCAATGTACGGTTTTGCGCCTTCATTCAATTGTTTTGTTCGAATTCCTAAAATACGCGTTTTTTCATATTTTGTTAAAAATGGCAGTGTTTTATGAAATGCGTCAACTATTATACCGGCTTCATTTCTAGTAACGCGAGACATGGATTCTGTTTCCTCATTATTATATGATAAACTTTCAGGGTGATATTGTGCAATATAATCTTTTTTAGATTCATTATCAAATTTCTGAAGATAGTTTTCATCATCATCGTCATCATCGTCTTCTTCCGATTCCGAACCGAATGATTCGGCGGATGACATTGTTTCGTCTCCTTGTTTCCCTTGTTTCCCTTGTTTCCCTTGTTTCCCTTGTTTCCCTTGTTTCCCTTGTTTCCCCTGTTTCCCTTGTTCGCCCTGTTCCTGTTCCTCCCCATGTCCTAATTCATCATATATTGATAATTCAGAATTAACCGAATCGTTGTCGTCACTGGTTGCATCCGCACTAGACTCGTTAATACTACTGCTATTTACACTGGATTCATCATCATCATCAACGTCTGAATGTTTAGATTGTTTCAAGTTTTCATTATCGTCACTATCATAAACGACTTTAAGGTCTGTTAAGTCTGTTATTGGCGGCGGTGTTTCAATTTGTTCCTGCTGTTTTACTTCTTCTTCCATTGGTTTGTTTTGATGATGTATTTTATATATATTAAATATAAAATATATCTATTCAATTTTTATTATATTATATTTATATTTATTATAATGTTAAGTTAATGTGTGTAATGTATGTAATAAATATAATAAAAATGAATATATGAATATTCCATGAATTGAGAAAAAAATATTTTATGCATTTAATGGAATAATTGATTATTTGGAGCATTAGTAGCATTAGGATGCCTGATATTGTTCAGTATTCCACGTATTCTTACAGGTTGTGCACATGTAAATAAATTTCAGATTGGCATCATCATATCGAATGTATAAAACTGTGCACGGAGTATCAAGCGTTTTGTTCGTTTCGCATTCCGAGTTGGGACACTTCATGGAGTTAATTCGAGGGAGCGTTGGATCTAAATGGGTATATTCATTCACAAAATTCGACAACCGTTTCTCTGTTTGTTTAAAATAAGTTTTTGAAACGCACACGCTTGTGCCTGCATTCATTTCTTCATTGCCACAATTTCGGCATTTATTAGTAAGAATCTTTTCAGACACGGCACCTTCTTCTTCAGAAACAGGAGCATCCGTCATTGTGATATAGTACATATTTTTACAAATTCTGCAGAATTGCATTTGTTTGGTTGGATTTGTGAGAATGAAGTTATATGTAGATGTATATAATTGTTTATATTCAATTTTAATTAAAATATAAACAATTTTAATTAAAATTTTAATTGTTTATAAAATTAGATTAGATATTTTCATTTATTGTTTCAAATCGTGAAACAAGATTTGCATAGTCAATTTTACAACCAAAGAGGTATAATGACGAGTGAACAAATTCAACATGAAATGCGCGCTCTTTATTTTCTTGCAGTTTCTTCATTATGCATTCTTTATTTTTAACATAATGTGTCTTCATAATTGAATAAAAATATTTAGAATCGTCGTCATTCAACGGTATGTATTTTTGTAAATTTTCTACGCTGGATATTAATTCATATATTGAAAATGCAAAGTTTTTATACTCTATAAGATTATGATAATTATTAAAATCTGCACTTTTTTTTGTAATTCCGGGCTCATTTAAAATGGGTTCTCTGTCCATAATTGAAACCAGCGTTAACAATACAGATGAAATCGTTTGGCATCCGCTCCATTTCTCTCCACGCCACGTGTTTAAAATGTCAACGCACACTTTTCCGGTTTTATAAAAATTCGGATGAAATCGGGTTATTCCATCATTTGTGCAATATGTAACAGTGGGGGGGGCATGAGGATAATCGGTGGGGAAAACAAATTTGAAAAAATAATAACCGTCTCGGTAGAGAGAATCTTTTGGACCGATGATTAGCCCCCAACCTTCCAACATGTTTGTCTCGCTGTGTTTGTAATAAATTCCTTGATCATGAAGAGGCGTTTTAACAATTTCTTTTATGTCTATTAATAGACGCCGTATTGCATCTTTTGAAATGCTTATTGTGGGTTTAGTAGAAGTGTTCATTGTATTTGTTTCGGTTGCATTTGTTGTTTCGGTTGCATTTGCCGCCGAACCATTTGTTTTAAGATAATGTGATGTAGATGTTGATGCCATGTGATTGATTATCGGCTTATTTTGTATGTATATATATGATATATATGATATTTCCGAATGTTTATATCATATTTTATAAAATTATATCATTTGGAAATATAATTTTATAAATACAACGCGTGTGTGTATATCTTGTGTTGTGTATAAATTGATATACCTTATACACATTATGGTAAAAAATCCGTGTTTTTATTTTTTTTTAAAGTAAAATTTATATTTTTAGGGATAAACAATAAATAAAAATTGAATTAAACTTATCTTTATATATATTAATATCAATGGCTATGGCGAAAGCGAGTGTTAACGCAAACTATAATTTCGCAGCACATTTATTATCATTATATGTAAAGCCTGAAGAAAAATGCACGCACACGCGGTTAAAAGATGTTGAATTGGGAATAAAGGGTGGCGCATATTTCATTCCAGATTCTGAACTTCCAGACTTTTACAAGAAATATTACCAGCACGTATTTGTAGAAGGCAAGCAAGAATTCTTGACAGAGATTCAACATCAGGACGCGGGTCCAATCCTTGTGGATTTCGATTTCAAGTATAATATTAGCATAGAAGAGCGTCCACACACAAAAGATAACGTGGCGGATATGGTGTCGCTATACATGAATACTCTCAAAAAAATTCTAGAAATTGATGCCAGCGTCGAAATTCCTGTATTTATATTTGAAAAGACGACTGTAAATTGTAAGCCAGACTTGACAAAAGATGGCATTCACATGATAATTGGCATTCACATGGAAAGGAAACAGCAAATGTATCTTAGAAGCCTGATTTTATTAGAATTGCCTGAATGCTGGAGCGAACTTCCCCTTACAAATTCATGGGAAGATGTAATTGATAATTCAATCACATCTGGAAAAACAGGGTGGCAGTTATATAATTCAAGAAAACCGGGATGCAAGGCGTATCTTTTGAAATATCATTTTATATTAAAGTTTAATAATTCATCCGAATGGGAATTCACAGAAAAAAAAGTGTCGGATTTTAAATTTGAAAAGGACTTCAAGTTGTTAACCGCAAGATATAGAGGGCATTTCACATTTAAAATGCTGGACGACGTCAAAGCAAAAGTGGAGGAAATGTTTAAAACAAAAAAAGCAAGCGGATTTAACATGTCTGGTGCGACGAGCTCGGGTGTAACCTCACGCATTAATATTATCATGTCCCCAACAACTGTTGATTACAATTGCATTGCCAACAAAGAACAGCTGGAGGCGGCAGTAAAATTAATAATGGATACTTTGGAGCCAAGAGAGTATGAAATTGTAGAGGCGCATAAATTTACAATGTCGCTGTCAAACAAACACTATGAACCATATGAAAAGTGGATTCAGGTGGGTTGGGCTTTAAAAAATACGAGCGAGAAACTATTTTTAACATGGATGCTTTTTAGTTCGCAAAGTGACAAATTTAATTACGACAAGATTCCAGAATTATATAAACAGTGGCAGAAATTTCGAACCGGAAAAAGCGAACTTTCGAGGCGCTCAATCATGTTCTGGTCAAAACAAGATAATATTACCGAATATAAAAAAATCTCAGGGGAAACTGTGGATTATTACATTGATCAGACGCTTATTACGCATGTTGGAAAAACAAAGATTACAGAAGCATCGGACGTCGACTTGGCAAACGTGTTGTTTCATTTGTTCAAGGGGCGGTTTGTTTGCGTCAGTATAAAACACAACGCGTGGTATGAGTTCAAAGACCACAGATGGTTAGTGTGCGATTCGGGAACATCGCTTCGTTGGCTTATTTCAACCGAAATGCTCAGTATTTATTCGGAAAGAAGCATGAGATTGTTGGACAGTTTGAATGAATATGATAGCAGTTCAGAGCAGTTTAAAAACATTCAAGACCGTTCAAAACGAATGACCGAAGTTTGCAATCAACTGAAAACAACTTCTGTAAAGAATAATGTGTTGCGCGAAGTTCGTGAGATGTTTTATGACAAGGACTTTCTTGAAAATTTGGATTCAAAATCGTATCTTATGGGTTTTAATAATGGGGTGATAGATTTTAAAGAAAAGATTTTTAGAGCTGGTCAACCGGACGACTTTATTTCAAAAACCACCGACAATGACTTTTTAGATACATTTGTGCGCGATTCTGGTTGTTCAGAGTATGGAGGTATTGAAAAGGAGATTAATACATTCATGGAGCAATTATTTCCGTCCAAAGAGCTGCGCGATTACATGTGGGAACATCTCGCGTCTTGTCTCATCGGCGTAAATCGCGACCAAACATTCAATATTTACAATGGTTGCGGAAGCAACGGAAAATCGAAATTGGTTGAACTAATGTCGCATTGTTTTGGTGAATATAAAGCAACCGTTCCGATTACTCTCATCACTGAAAAACGAAACAAAATCGGCGGAACCGCATCTGAAATTGCGCAATTGGTTGGAGTGAGATATGCAGTAATGCAGGAGCCGTCGAAAGGTGACAGAATTAATGAGGGTCCGTTGAAAGAACTTACGGGCGGCGACCCGTGTCAAGCGCGTGCGCTGTACCAGGACATGATAACATTTGTTCCTCAATTCAAGCTCATTGTCTGCACAAATGTAATGTTTGATGTCAAGAGCAATGACGATGGAACGTGGCGGCGTATTTGTAAAGTCGACTTTGAATCTAAATTTTGCGATGATCCGAAAACAGATGATCCTGATTTGCCATATCAGTTTAAAATGGATAAACATTTAGACGAGAAGCTCGAAACGTGGGCACCTGTATTTATGGCGCTGCTTGTTCTAAGAGCTTATGAAACTGGCGGAACTGTTAATATTTGTGAAAAGGTTCGCTTGAGTAGCAACAAGTATAGAAACAGTCAGGATTATTTGTCGGAATTTGTTCGCGATAAGATTAAAATCTGCGCTGGCGTTAATGATAAGACAGGTAAAGCATATGATGTGAAACGAGATGAAATCAATCAAGAATTCAAGGAATGGTACGGGAATAACTATGACAAAAATATTCCAAAATTTCAAGAACTACACGAATATATGGATAAAAAATTTAAGAAAATTGCCAGAGGCGGTTGGACCGGGTGTAAAATCATTTATCCAAATGATGAAGAAGATGCCGAATTTGATGAACTGTAATTAAGTATATATTCTGAATTTGTTAAACTTATTAATTAATGATTAAAAAATGTAATAAAGAAAATATAATATTGTTATTTATAAATTACTTTTTTTAATGAAATATAGTATTGACGCCGAGGATCTTAATAGTTTAATTTTTAATGATAGATTCAAAAATCACGGCGATTTTTATTCTAAACCCGGAAAAGAACATTATAGACTTTTATCTTATTTTTCTACACTATTTAATAATTCAAATATAATGGATATTGGTACTCATGAAGGTTTTTCAGCTCTGTCATTATCATATAATAAAAGTAACACAATATACACAATTGACATTGTTGATAAAGTTAATCAAAATATTAAAAATATTGAAAATATCAAATTCTGTTATGACAATTTTTTTGATAAAGATACATTTTATAAATGGAAAGAAATCATTCTTTCTTGTCCATTTATTTTTTTAAACGTTGATCATCATAATGGAACTATGGAATTCGATTTTATAAGTTATATTAAAGAAATCGGATACTCGGGTTTTATTATTTGTGATGATATATGGTATTATAACGATATGAGAAATAATTTTTGGTATAAAATAGAAGATCAATATAAATATGATTTGACAGACATTGGACATTGGTCTGGAACTGGAATTATAACATTTAATAAGGAAATTACATTTGATAAATATATAATTGATAATTGGACATTAGTTACTGCATATTTTAATTTAACAAAATATTATGACGCAAGTGCAGAAATAATTAAAAGAGATAGTAGTTATTATATGAGTAGTTCAATATCAACATTATCATTACCTTATAATTTAGTTATTTATTGTGACGAAGAAAGTATTGAAATAATTAAAAAAACAAGACCGGAATATTTAAACAATAAAACACATTATGTAATATGTAATTTTGATGATTTTAGGTTTAAAAAAGGCACTGAATTATTAAATGAAAAATTCAGTGATTATAGAATTAAAATTATAGAAAATAGAAATAAAACACCTAGTGCTGATAATAGAAACACGGCAAGTTATTATTTATTTTGCATGGCAAGATATACAATGTTGAAAGAAGTTATTGAAACAAACCCTTTTAATTCAACACATTTTTGTTGGATAAATTTTTGTATTGAACGAATGGGATTTAAGAATTTAATTAGATTACCTGAAGGATTGGCTGTAAATAGAGATAAATTTTCTACGTGTTATATTGATTATATACCAGAAAGTATGATAAATAATCTAGATGAATATTTTAAATGGGGAAGATGTAGTATGTGTAGTGGATTTTTTACAGGTAATAAAGAATACATGTACAAAGTATGTGATTTGATTGAAAATAAATTTTTAGAATATTTAGAAAAAGGTTATGGTCATGCGGATGAACAACTGTATAGTCCTGTTTATTTTGAGAATCCAAAATTATTTAAACATTATTATGGGGATTATCATCAAATGATTACAAATTATAAATACATTTATGACTCTCCCGAACCTCCAATATATAATTTTATAACTAGAAGTTTTCAAAATCAAAATTATATTAAATGTTATTATGCTTGTAAATTTGTATTAATTTCTTATACGTTGGGAAAATGTGAATTAAATGAAGAGTGGTTGAATAAATTAAATCATTTTTATACGAATTGTAAAAAAATAACTAAAATATAACCGATATTGATAATAAAACTGGTTGGCTATTTATATTTTTAATATAAAAATGAAAAAAAATAATTATTGTTTTTCATTTTTTATTGTTTTTCATTTTTTATTGTTTTTTTCATTTGTTCATTCTACGAAAGGTTCTTCTGCAAAGCGTGCCAAAGCTCTTTTGATTCAGCTTCCATCTCCACCTTTCTGAACGCTTCATACTGCTCGGGTGAGTCGTAAAAGTACAGATCGGGGGTCGTGTACATGCAATTTGCAACTTTCCACAAGTAATTTTCTTCAAATGAACCCACAGTCCACGGATATTTGACTCCTGTGATTGCATTCACAATCGGCGTTCCCATTACATTTGACGCAAACGGTCCTCGGGGTTTCTTCCTTTCAGATGATTCACTATCTTTATCTCCATCACGGCGTTTTGTTTTCAACAACGAATTATTTGCGGCGGCGGCGGCAAAGCTTTCGGAAGCGGGGGGGGCGCGTGTTGTTGAACGTTGCATTTTGTTTGTGTCCTGTTCTGTTGTCTTGTTGTAAGTTGTTGGTTTGAATTTTCAATTTTCAATTTTTATTTTTATAAAATAAAATAAAAATAAAAAAATAATAAAAATTATTACAACATATACATTACATCAATATATACAAAACAACTATTTTATAGTTTTTAATAAAAGCGTGAAATTTATGCCTTCTTTTTAAAGTCGTTAAATGATTCAAAAAGAGATTTGAAAACGGAAATACTTTGCATCACAACTTTTGAAACGTGCTCTTGCACTTTTGATAGCTCAATATCATTCTTGAATGACACAATAATGAAACTGTCAAGCGAGTGTGGATGCGGTTTTTTAAATCCGCAAAATGAAACAATTCCGTCAGATTTATTATAATAATTTGAAAATATAAAATATTCAACTACTTTTCCAAGCGTGTAGTCTTCTCCGATCAAATTAATTTTGAATGAATGCTTCATGGTGGTCAATTCGTGCGCAGGTTCAATCGCGGAAGCATGTTCAAGGTCAGACAAGAGTTTTTCGCATTTTTTTATCATAACATCGCACGCTTTTGTTACAAGTTGTGCATTTGTGTATACGCCAACTGTCTCAATCGTAAAATCAAAACTATTTTGCACAAAAATGCGCTGGGCGTCGAGAAGTTCCCAGTTTTTTTTGGCATTTGCAATCGCCTCGGATATAAGTGCAGGCGATGATGATGACGATGCAGATTCAAACCCAACTTTTAGCGCTTTTTCTTTCAAACTCCACTGCTTATCAATTTCCTTTGCATCGGGCGTGCAGTTATAAGCACATGTGTGCGCGACATTATACATGCCGTCCAGTTTCGCATTCGCAATTTCAATCGTGCACGTAAATGCAATTGCTTCTCCATCATTTGAATTAGAAGATGATTTGGGCAACAGTCTTGCGAATTCAATATATTCGCCCGAAATGGCATCGGGTGGGAATATTTTTCTTGTAACCGCTTCGGGCAAATATTCATATACAACATCAGAATCGTCCGAAGAGCCAGTTTTTTTTTCAAATGATTTTATTTTTTTTACTTTGAAATCTTCCGTCGTTACATAACGGATCGTATCCGTATCGTTTTTAACGGCAACTTCAACAACATAATCCTTATATTCATTGCCAAAGCCGTCGATTGTGTGTAAATGATGGATGGGGATGCATCCGAGTCTTTGTTTTAATATTTCATTATGAAGGCGCGTAGTATTTATGCTAAATTCTGCTCTATTTTCAGAATGAGGGAATGTTCGAAATACATATTGATTGATGTCTGATAAGATAATTCGTCGCACAGCATTTGCAATGGAAACGTCGCAATTGTTCAACGTAAACGTGAGCGTCGTGTCTTTATTATTGTTGTGCTCGGCAATGATCGGCTTGCTCATTTGGTTCTTTGTTAGTTAATAATATATTGTTTATATTAAATCAATTTTTATATAAACAAATTATTTATATAATAAATATTTTAATATAAATAGTTAATGCTTGTTAATTTATATAATAAAAATAATGAGTAGCATAATTTATTATAGCAATTTTTGTGAAAAATCAAAGAAACTATTGCAAACGCTTTCTAAAAGCGCTTGTAGCAAAGATATTCATTTTTTATGCATTGATAAACGAGAGAAGGCGGCAAATGGCACGACATATCTACTTTTGGAAAATGGCGACAAAATACTGCTTCCTCCGCAAGTAAATCGCGTGCCCGCGCTGCTCTTGTTAAATCAGGGAAATCAAATATTGTACGGAGACCAAATATTGCAGCACTTGTCTCCAAAAGAAACGGAGATAAATCAAATTGCAACAAATAATAACGGAGAGCCGGCACCGTTTTCATTAACTAGCGATTTCATGGGACACGGTGTGGCATCAGACACGTATAGTTTTTGGGACCAAAGCAGTGAAGACTTGCTGGCAAAGGGAAATGGCGGAATGCGACAAATGTATAATTATTCAACAATTGATAATTCAAATTCTGGAAAAATAGAAACTCCTCCAGATAATTATGCGCCAGATAAAGTGGGTCAAGTTTCATTAGAACAGTTGCAGCAGAACAGAAAAATGTAGAAAGTATAGAGAGAAAACAAAAGAATGATATTTTACACTTTCACTTTAATTACTACTAGTTTACTACTTTTTTACAACATTCATTTCATTACTTACTTATTTTTCTACAACCATTACGATTAAATTTAGAAAATAAAATATCCTTTAGTATAATTATAATTATTTTAGATAATAGATAAATATGTCATCATATAGCAATCTATATAAATACGTTGACTGCTGCGGATGTGAAGCGGAAGTAGGAGCAGGTGCAACGGGTGCAACGGGTGCAACAGGACCAACCGGCGCAACGGGTGCAACAGGACCAACCGGCGCAACTGGCGCAACTGGCGCAACGGGACCAACGGGTGCAACAGGACCAACCGGCGCAACGGGACCAACGGGCGCAACAGGACCAACTGGTGCAACCGGCGCAACTGGCGCAACAGGACCAACTGGCGCAACAGGACCAACTGGTGCAACCGGCGCAACAGGACCAACTGGTGCAACCGGCGCAACTGGCGCAACCGGCGCAACTGGCGCAACGGGTGCAACTGGCGCAACTGGCGCAACGGGTGCAACTGGCGCAACAGGACCAACTGGTGCAACCGGCGCAACAGGACCAACTGGTGCAAC
>Ga0114966_10004323_pt1 | contig 12238 bp, 10 predicted proteins | sample M_130207_XF_Meta_FD_87029 | JGI IMG/M metagenome (GOLD analysis project Ga0114966, IMG submission 87029) | Freshwater microbial communities from Lake Montjoie, Canada to study carbon cycling - M_130207_XF_MetaG | ecosystem: Environmental > Aquatic > Freshwater > Lake | place: Lake Montjoie...
TTAAAAATCAAAAAAAAATAATAGAAGAATTAAATAAAAAAAATACATTATTAGAAAATGAAATTAATATATTAAAAGAAATAAATGCAAAGAGAGATAATTATACAAAAATTTGTAATAAATGCGGTAAATTGTTTTTATTTACTGAAGTAATTTGCTGCGTTTAACGGCGACGTCTATTAGTTTTACGGCGAAGACGAAGACTTTTGCGGTTATCTCTCTTTTTAGTGCGTTTTCCTCCTACCCAAACTTGTGGTTTTGCTGTCGCTCCAAAAAAAGAATGAGCAGTTGATGCTAAATTAGTTAGTGATGTATAAGGATTTGTTCCTCCTTTCATGCATTTATTTGTCATTATATTATACCAAAAGAAATTATAATATGATGTAAATATTGCGATTAGTATAATTAGTATATTATTTTACAAATTTTGTGTAAAGATAATACGCAAACAACGCTCCTAAAATTTCTACAATAATATAAGGAATTAGGTCGGATTTAGAGACTTTACCTGCAGCGTATAAAGAGATTGCTACTGCTGGGTTATATGCGCCTCCGGAAATTGAAGTACCTAATAAAGCAATTATAGCAAGTGTTATACCCATAGCAATCCAATTTTGTGTTGCTAAAATAACATACATTAAAATGACCGTTCCTAAAAATTCAACTAAATATTTGGTTAAGTTCATAATTATAATATAATTAGATAAACTATTTATTATAATTTATAAATTCTTATAAAAATTCTTATAGATTTATTCAAAAACAATATTTTAACCCAAAATTAAACCGGTTCCGGCCTTGTTAATCTGGTAAGGACCAAATGTTGCTAGTTTAAAATAGTTTACAGCAAAATCGTTACCTTTTGTTCTTCTTAAGTAATTATACACGCGACCAGCAGAACCAGCACTGGCACTTGTTCCGGTAGAAACCGCGGCACCACCTATAATACGACTTTGAGGACTTTGAGCCCAAGACTGACCACTTTTAGGGAATTGATAAGGAGATGTAGAAGGTCTATACATTGGCATATTTATACATATCCTAAATATTTTATTTATTTTTCTAACATTAATTTTATTGTTTTATTATTATGGGTTTTATTATTATGATTTTTATTATTATTATTATTTTAATAATTTTGTCTTACAATAGAACCCCAAGCGCAGACTCTACCATTAGCCAAACTTGTGTTTTGAATTGCTCCTTTTTTTTTAGGTGCTACACAACCACCGGAACGCGCCCTTCGTAAAGTGGACCTTGTGCTACTTGGAAAATAATTTTTAGTAGAAATAGCATAATTATCGGGAAGATTTACTTTATACGCACTTTGACCAACTGCATTACTTTTTTTAACATTTACATACATAGAAGAAGGAATAGGAGCAATATAATTCATATATCCGGATGTTGAATGACGTGTGCCTGTAGAGTAACTAAACATAGAATTTCCTTTTGCTGTAGCAATGGCTCTCTCTCTTTGAATTGCTAAAGATTCTTTTGATTGAGCGGTTCTTAAATATTGTTGTCTCATATTGGTATTCATCTCTGCGTAAACTGGTTCTTGTGATGGATAAAATTGTGGGGGTGTTGGTCTAATTCCTATAAGTGTTCCATAACTATGATATGGCATGGCACAAGGATATTGATTTGTACTTAGTGGTCCGGTAATCGGGGCATTTACATAATTATCATAAGAAACAGAACCTTTGTTTATAGAAACTGCATAAGGAGTAGTACTCATATCTAATATAACATAGTAAAATATATTATTTTAGTTTTTTTTCTTAGTTGTCTAGATTTTATTAGTTGTCTAGATTTTATTAGTTGTCTAGATTTGAATATTTATTTCTTCTTAATATAATTTGGGTTTCCACAAAATAAACATTGTTGATAAATTATACCTGGTAATTTGTGTATTGTATTATTATGTTTGCATTTACTACATTTGAATATTGTAGAAAGCATACATATTTTAGATTTATTAAATTCTGTTTTTTGGTATTGGTTTTGTAACCGTTGTTGTTCGTTCATTTATTTATATTTTGCAATTATTATATTTCTTATTTAATTATGTAAAAAAAAATATTGAAATATAAGTATTGAATACAAGAATAATACTAAAATTAATGGATTAGTTATTATTTTACCTATTTTATACTTTAGTATTTTTTTATCAATATTTTCATCTTTTTCAAAATATTTTCCTTCTTTTCCACATGCACTTTCATCATTTCTACATAAGTCTGCAAAGCGATATGTTATCTCATCTGTAATAATATTTTTTTCTCCAAATTTTTCACATTTGTTTAATGGGGATGTAAAATCATTTAATAATGTAGGTTTATAATGAATACAATTTCTGCAAGACGGTATATTCATGTTTTTTATTATTGGCTCACTATTCGATTTAGTTAAAAAACTATAGGTAAATAATAAATATAACAATTTCATTCTATTTATTATTATTATCTTTTTTACTGTTTATACTGTTTATCTTTTTTGTTTTATCTTTTTTGTTTCTTTTATTTGTTTTATTTTATAAAATATAATATTTATATTTTTATTAATATCTGCGAATTGCTCTTACAGCAGATTGACTTGCATTGTTTTGGTCACCACCATAAGATAAATCATTGTAATTTTGAACTACCGCTTTTTGTTTCAAGTAAGTAATATAGTCTGAACTATCATATACATATTTCACATTACAAGTAGCAGAAGGAATATTTCTGTTTAATTGCAATGTATTATACGCTGCTGAAGGTTGGCAACTGGTTCCTGTAGAACCAAAACGTTGGCGAAGACCATGCAAACCAGGTCTGCTTTGAAAAGATTGACAAGAACCTCCACAAGAAAAATTCTCACGTGCTAAAAGGTCGCCTGCATTATTTACTGCACGAAAGGGAGTAATGATGGCTTGCTTCAAATTATTCGCCTTTAATTGACTCGGATAAGTAGTGTTCCATGCGTTTTTTAAAGTAAAACGTATTTGTTCAAATTCGGGATATCTTTTATCTACATTTTGGGTTTGTTTGGGCATGTAACCATATATTGCTCCACCACTGTTTTTAGGATTTGCAACGAATATATTAAATGCGCCAAAACTTCCACTAATTGGGTTTGTAAATCCGACACTTGTCATTTATATAATACAACAGTAAAAAAGTTTTTTATTTTACAACCTTCCTAAAATAATATTGTAAAATAATATTTTATATTTTTATTCAGATATATTATTTAGATAATATTATTTAGATAATATAAATGATAGAATATTTATTTACGGCGATTCTTTTTGTTCTTTTAGATAGTATTTATTTGAATTTAATCAAAAATTATTTCAATAAGCAAATTATAGATATTCAAGGAAGCCCTATACAAATTAATTATACAGCAGCCGCGATTACTTATATATTTTTAATATATGGTCTAAACACTTTTATTATTAAAAAAAATAAAAGTGTAAGTGAAGCGGCACTATTAGGTTTTATTATTTATGGAGTATATGAATTCACAAATTTATCCATTATAAAAAATTGGCGTGTTTTAACAGCGATTATTGATACTACATGGGGTGCAGTTTTGTTTGCTTTAACAACTGCAATTATTTACAAGGTTAGAGGGGTTTTTTATAAATAGAGTATTTTTTATAATGTTAATAATGTTAATAATGTTAATAATTTAATTTAACATAAATCTTGGTGCAACATTCATTGTATTCAATTCTTGAAATAATAATTTGCATGCATATGGAATTTCTAAATAGGCAAAGTCTGTTCTATTATCACAAGTTTTACAATGATGAATGTGAATTTTGTCATTGTATGACGCAATAATTCCACATTTCTTACAAACATGCACCGAATATTTATCAGACACATCATACATTCTTTCTCTAGTAAATCTGGATGCACCATGTGATATCATGCAATTGTGTGCAACAATGCCATTTGCTAAAAAGGAATGCGTATTTTCTACTTCAATATCATATACATCATGAACACCTGCTGGACGAATATCAATAACTTTTAGGTCCATAGTTGGTAGCCCTTCACACTCTCTGGTTACTCCATAGCAAGAGTCGTCGTGTTCCATTGTTTCTAATTCTTGTTCTTCTTCTTCTTCTTCTTCTTTTTCTTTTTCTTTTTCTTCTTCTTCATAATCAATATCTTCTACAATTTTATTATTGAAATCATCATTTAAGAACCAATCCAATGCTCCAATTTCTTTCAAATATTCCTCAGCAGTTGGGAACGATTTGCTTGTGAATTTACCAAATTGTGTCCCCTTGATTAAATGGTCTGTAATATCATGTGTGCTTGGAATAGCATATTCATGAATCAACGGCTCTGTCTTTTTTAATTCTTCTACTGCTTGTTCAATTGCTTTCTTGGTGGGCACAATTTTACCAGGATTTTCTTGTTTGATTTTACTAAAATTAGTCAATTCATCTACCTTTGCAACCAACCAATTGTGTTGTCTTGTCACTTCATTTCTTAAACGTTTATAAGAAACGGCTGCTTCAAGACGTTGTGTTTTATGGCAACAATAGCGGAAACCAATTTTATCATGGAACGGAATTAGTTCATCCATATCTAAATGCAGCGTTAATTGGTAACTCTTTTGACTTTTATTATCAAGATGTGTTTTTTTGGAATGACTCGTTTCTTTTAAATTTTGAATAGTGACTTTGTGAATATCAAATCTTGCCAATAATGTTTTGATATCATTCATCATTTGTTTAAGCGAATCTAAATGGTCGCTTTTTTTACTTTTGGAGAAGGAAATGGAAGATAAAATATCGCGTTTTCCTCTGTGTAATCCAAGAACACATGTGTGACCATCTCCTCCAAATAAACCACCCAAGAACTCTCTTACAATAGGAAGAGGACAATTTGGTTCCAGAATAAATTCTGGTAATTTTGATGGTTGTTTTATTTTTGAACCAATAGTAATTCCTTTTACTTTCATAATATTATACAGTAAGTCATTTGGAATTCTAACAGAATAATAGTTATCACTTTTAAATTTTTCTTGTTTAATAAGAGTAAATATATTTAAATCATCAACAAGATTATTCACATCAATCATGTGTCCTAAGTTAATTATTCCTTTATAACAATCTCTATCCTTAATATAATAAATGCCTCCATCTGCACATAAATAACCAATAATACGTGCAAAAGATAAAGCCTCAAAGTAAGATGGAGTATTATCAACTTTCAATGATAAATTACCAACGCATAATTTCCAAGATGCGAAAGTATTTATTTCTTCTTGCACTTTAATCAGCGGATAAGTGATACCTGTTTTAATTTTTGTTTCATTCAATACAAATTTACTAATTTCAGTCCATTCATTATCACTTGTAAGAAATTTATGATTTGCAGTAAATTTAATTTTTCTTCCATCCTGAAATGTAACATCAACACATTCACGTTTTCCCTTGTATAAGAAATTCTTTTGCTTTGAATTTATTAATTGATTACTTTTTTTATCAAAGCCCAAGACATTATAATTTGCATTTTCCATAGTTCCTATTTCCACACTAAGACCGCAATTTAAGGAACCGGAGAGTGATACCAAGAACAATCACGTTCCATTTCTCCAAATCTTAACCCTCCATCTCGCGATCTTCCTTCAGCCGGTTGTCTGGTTAGATTCACCATAGGTCCAATAGAACGACTATGCGACTTATCATTAACCATGTGCTTTAGACGCTGGTAAAATACTGGACCCATAAACACGCTACATTCATGTTGTTCTCCAGTCAGACCATTGTATAACAACTCTTCTCCATGGGCTTGATAGCCGACTTTTAATAATTCTTTCGCGATATCTTGAATATCAAAGTCACCAAAAGATGTGCCATCGCCAAACAATCCTAATTCCAACAAAATTTTACCGAGCAGGGTTTCCTTTAATTGCCCAATCGTCATTCTTGATGGAATCGCATGTGGATTAATAATAATATCAGGTTTTACGCCACTGCTCGTAAATGGCATATCGCACTCAGGAATAATATTACCAACAGTACCTTTCTGACCATGACGACTGCTATTACCTGTAAAAGAACATCTACCGTGACGTCTAACTAAAAACACTTCAGACGGGACTCTTAAACAATATACTTTTCCTTCATAGTCAAATATGTTTTCTGTCTGTCCGTTTTGCTCTTTTTTATGTACATGATTAAGAGTAGGAAATAATCTTTTTCTACGAATACCAATATCCCAAGCAGTACATGTTGTGGTTATTTTTCTACCATCAGTCATTACAGCGTAATCACCAGGGTCGCTTCTTGCTACGTAGTAAGCGGTATATCCAGCGTGTTGAGCCAATATCTGAACATCATCTCGTAACTTTATTGAAGAAGTAAAATAGTGTAATGATGTTGTCGTTTCATGTCCATCACCTAAACACAACCCATTTAATAGAATTTTAGCCTGTCTTTCACTCAACATAGTATGCCATTCTGGTAAATATTTATTTACAGCACCAACACTATATTTTTTAAACTCGTTCGTTAACCCTTTATTATTAATATACCATTTAAATGTTTTGTCATTCATTGAATACTTTAAATTCAACAATTCACATGATTTTTTTAATTGTTCTTGAACTCGTGGTTTATTTGCAGCAAATTCTATTCGGCATATATAATCTTTTTCATTAATATACGTCCAACCTTCTGCTATAAATAGCCCGAATAATATAAGCAACGCATCACATTGTGTTCCAGTGTATATAATATTATCTATCTTTATTTCTAACTCAGAATTATTTATAGGAGAACTACCCGATTGAAATTGAACACGTTTTCCTATCATTTGTTCGGCGGGAATTAATTCATATATCTTTTTATCGCGTTTTTTAATCCACATTCTATGATTCAATGTTACACATTGACTTATTCCTTGTGTAACAACATCATACATTTTACCTGTATGTTCAAATTCAAGAATTTCTAAAGGATTTACATATTCCAATTTATTCGTAGTTCTATTTAATTGTCCTATTAAATCAGTAATTACAACTTCATTTATTGGAACCCAACCACGATTTAAAGTTAATACATCATGGTCAGAAGTCATACAAAACTTATCGCCTATTACAGGCTTTCTTGTAGTTCTAATTCTTACTTTGGCAAAATTATATCCTTCACCATTTCTATCAATATAATTTTTATCAATGTAGGTTTCCTCTGTTGTTTTATAAATTTTGCTTTGGTCTTCATATTTAATCACTTTTGTATGATCATTTCTATTTTCCTTGATAGGAACAATTTTGGAAATAATAATGTCGCGATTTTCAACAAGTGTATTTTCCGGAATAACTCCCTTAGAATTCACTTTGTTGTAATTGCCAAATTTCATTCCCTTTGTTTTTGTAGCATCAGGTTTGCAACGAATTTCTTCATCGCCATTAATTTTCTGTTTATCTTCATCCTTTTCAGTATGATATACTGTTACTAATGCCAACCCTCTATCAATAGAGCCTTTATTAATTAACAACGAATCTTCCTGATTGTAACCAGTGTGTGTCATAATGGCTACAATTACATTTGTTCCTGAAGGAATTTTATTTAAATGAATCATATTCATAATACGTGTATCAATGAGCGGACGTGTAGGATAATTTAAAATATATGCGGTTTTATCCATGCGATTTTCATAATTTGTAACATATACACCCATTGCTTGCTTACTCTGCGCACACTGATACGTATTTCTTGGTGATTGATTATGCTCTGGAAAAGGAATACACGACGCTAATACTCCAAAAATGGTACTAGGATGAATTTCGCAGTGTGTAAATTTATAAATTTTATTCGATTTTTCAATAAGATCTTTTGGTTTTGTGGCGATCATTGACCAACTTTGTTCATCTGGATCAATATATTCTAAAACAGAATCATCTAATTTACTACTCGTTAATAAATCTTCCCAATTTAGTTCAGAAGAATTTAACTGTTGAATAATAGACGGAGTAATTAATATATTTTTATCTTTTACTCGCAATACAGGTCTTGACAATCTTCCACTATCATTGCAAACCCGAATTTCATTCATTCTGTAATCAAATATAATAGAAGTATAAATATTGATAATTCCCTTATGCTTTTTCTCTTTTAACATCAGGTATAACTCGTATGGAGTATCTACAATACCAATCCACGAACCATTAATAAATACTTTTGTTTTTCCATATAAATCAGATGCTGTCAAATGTTCGCTTTCAATTTGTATAATATTTGGAGTAACGTATTCATAAAGTGCCGTTGGGTTAGAATGTATGGTAATGTGAGTCATATAACTCAAATTTTTAACAATACCTACTGATTGGCCCTCTGGAGTTTCCGCGGGGCAATTTGAAACAACAAAGGATGATGCAACAAACGAATGATTTTCACTTCGAGTAGTAAAGTCATATACTAATTCCGGTTCAATTTCTTTAATCGATAATATAGGAACACTTATGCAACTATTATCAGAAATATTTTCGCGAATGAATTGAACATAGATTATATCTGTTGTCATTCTTGCAGGTTGTTTTACACCCTTTTTAAAATTCGATATTACTTTTTTGATTTGTTGTTCAGGTATGTCTGTTTTTTTAACTAATTCTTCTATTGTTTCTGTTTTAAAATTGTCAATGATATATTGATATGAATTATCTCGTTGCTTTTTATTATATGCTCTGATTTTTAAATGCTCAATAATAGGAGCAGATGTTCTTCTCTTTTCTTCACAATAAGCATAATAAATCGTATCGGCATAATTCGCCAAATTTTCTGTGCTCTTTTCAAAAATGATACATACTTTTGTTTTTTCATCATTTACTTTGGTTGTTTGCACCTTGCAAACAATATTTAATTCTTGAAACATATCTCTAATTTGTGTCATGTATTCAATTGTATCTTGTAAATATTCATTATGAGTTGTTTGAAAAGTAATACCCAAATTGGGTTTGAATGTTTTATCATTTTTTTGATAGGAAAGTCTTGAACCATCACCGCCTTGAAATGCGGATAAAAACTCACGTTTAATAGACAAGTCCGCATTAATTAACCATTGCGGTAATTTTCTAGACATATTGGTTTTATTTCCTATAAAAGCACCTAACAAATACATAAAATATGCGAACGAACCACTTTTACTTACTTCCCATGTTCTAGACATAGTTATTCTACCATTTTTTTTATCATGGAACTTGGTTATACGTCTTCTTATAGAAACATTACCAAAACCAAGAGCGTTAATATCATCTGCTATTTGATAAACATCCTGTTCTTCTCCGAGATTAAAGGATGCGCTATAATATACTGCTGCATTTTCGGTGTTATCAATATTGGTTGTGCCAACATGCCCGTCTGTATTTAATGCACCAATTAGACGAGCAATTATTTTTAATTTATTTAAAGAAATAGGTGTATTAAGGAACAATAATTCTAATAATTCAACACGATAATTCGCGAGCACATCTTCCTCATTAATTTGCACAGTTGTTTCTGTTTTATTCACAATTGGCAAAACAGTATGACGAATTATTAGTTTATCATTTGTTTCTAATTCTCCTACTTTTTTCATTACATATTTTCCTTCGCTTGTTTTTGTTAAGAAAGGATGGTCAGCAGTTGCTTTGATTTTTCTACCGCTAATTGTAGTAATTTCAAACAATTTATCAGGCATTTTTGAAAAGAAATTGTATATGTCAGATGGCTCATCTAATAAAGAATCGCGATTTACTGTATTCACCCAATTTCCATCTTTTACATCCTTGATTTTTTTTGTATCCATACGATTTGACATTAATACATCCGCGTCTCCAGTTAAACATAAATATCCCCATGACGTATTATGCAGTTTGCGCGGAGGAATTAATTTGCCACTTTTATCTGTTGGTGTGGAAATTCTGCGTGCATGGCTTAAACTGGAAACATAGGTTAATCTGTTCAACACTTGCGCAACACCTACTTTATTAGAATTTGTGTGTTTAATACCAAAATCGCCTGTTGAAAGTGCTCGTTTTAACCCATTTTCAATAGTAGTTGATTTAATAATTTTATAAATATTTGTTAAATTAATAATGTTTTCATAATCATCCGTTGATTTCCACGAACCAGTATTGATTTCACGAATTACTTGTTTTTCCATATCCTTTACTAACTTATTAAAGTAATTGCGAAATAAATTATTTAAAAGCGCGCCTGTTAAATCAATGCGTTTGTTCAAATAAGAATCACGGTCATCCCCTTTAATAATTTCAAAAGATGCCAACAATAAGCGATGAGTCATATAACCTAAGAAATAGGTTTTTTGACACTTATTATGGCAATGTGGAAACAAATCATTATTTAATATTTCCATTGTGAACTCCATCTTTTTCTTTGCACCTGTTTCTTTATCCATATTAATAGGAGTATACATAACATTACTTGTAATATATTTAATGCATTCCTCCTGTGTAAGATGTTTATTTGAATCAATAATAGATGCTTGAAGTGCTTCCAATAATTCTTTGTTTTTTTCCTCCACTGCACCAAGTAAAATAATATCACAAATTTCTTTGTCAGACAAAACACCAAGAGCCCTGAACAAGATAAATAGTGGCACAGGTTGTTTTACTCGTGGTAATTGCACGCAAATCGGGCAACCAAAACCATTATTTTTTGAACTAAGCATCATATTAATTTGCTTCGGAGAAATGCATTTGAAGTCAGGAATCGACTTGATTTCCGCCGTCCATGTATATTTAGTATTATTTTTAGATACATTAAAACAATATACGCGATTTTCGGCGGCGCGTTCCTGACCTAATACAGTCTTTTCAGAACCATTAATAATAAAATAACCGCCTGCATCATATTTACACTCACCTGTTTGGTTGTTATCAAAATGTTTATATTGATTTAATACACAAATGTTGGATTTTAACATAATAGGCAATTTACCAATGTGAATCTTTGGCAAAGTTTTATACAAACACTGCATATTTTCTAAATCTTTTCCGGTGCGAATAATGTATTTAATGTTAATATCTACTGTCATTGCTGATGCATAGGTAAAATTTCTTAGACGTGCTTCTTGAGGAAACATGAGTTTAATTGCTCCATTATTTTCATGAATTTGCGGTCTATAAATATGAAAATTTTCAAATGTAATAAAAATTTCTAATGAATATTTTTTAGATACAGGGTCAAAATCCTGTTCTGATGCAATATGAATGGGATTAAACATTTCTATCGTTTTAATAATTTGGTATCCAACAAAATTATTATACGATTCCAGTTGATGTCTTACTAAACGCTCCAAGTGCTGTCCTTTAAAATAAGAACCAATAATTTCAAATGGAGTTTCAATATACTGATCATTTTCAATATCAAAGGTTTCTTTTTCAGAACTCATGTTTGCGATAAGGTTTGACATCGGTGACGCGGTTATTATTCATTTCAATTTATTTTTAAATTGTTTTTTAATAAGAATATATCCTTCCACTTTTAAAAAAAGTGGAGCCAAATCTACTTTTAAAAAAGTAGAGCAAAATTCTATTTTGGTTTTACCTTTTCTAAAGGTAAATGTGGAGCAAAATTCTATTTTGGTTTTACCTTTTCTAAAGGTAAAGGTTTTTATCTTTTTTCACCTTTTTACATTTGATACGAATTGAAACACCTTATATAATTATTGTTAAATTGCTTAAACCCAATTTGAATAATATTATATGTCAAAATTTATAAAATTAACTAATTTTTTAATAAATACAAATGATATACATAAAATAGTTATACAACCAAATAAATATTATATTCATATAGTGAGTAAAAAAATAGATGGTTTTAATTGGGGAGTTGGTAGTTTTGGACTTGGTAATATTTCTTCATATACTTCTGAAATTGAAGTTAGTGAGACACAACATCCAAATGATTACAAAATAGTTTCTGATTGGATTAGTAAAAATTAGTAGACGTTTGATATCATTTTGTAAAAACAGGTGACCTACCAAAAATCTTTTGGACTTGTGCGATTTTAAATTTTTCTCGTAAGGTTCATTTTTCTAAAAAAGAGGTGACCTACCAAAAATATTTTGGACTTGTGCGATTTTAAATTTTTCTCGTAAGAATCATTTTTCTAAAAAAGGGTTAAAACAAAAAGGGTTAAAACAAAAAGGGTTAAAACAAAAAGGGTTAAAACAAAAAGGGATAAAACAAAAAGGGATAAAACAAAAAGGGATAAAACAA
>Ga0114966_10004325_pt1 | contig 12235 bp, 11 predicted proteins | sample M_130207_XF_Meta_FD_87029 | JGI IMG/M metagenome (GOLD analysis project Ga0114966, IMG submission 87029) | Freshwater microbial communities from Lake Montjoie, Canada to study carbon cycling - M_130207_XF_MetaG | ecosystem: Environmental > Aquatic > Freshwater > Lake | place: Lake Montjoie...
ATTGCAATGGCCTCTGCTGCGGCCGGCAAATCAGCATCAGCAAATACAACCACTGGAGCTTTTCCACCAAGTTCGAGGTGAACTCGCTTGAGTTGTGTCGCTGCAGATTGTGCGACTTGAATACCTGCACCGACTGATCCTGTGATTGAGACCATGTCAGGGCGCTTATGTTCAACAACTGATCGACCAGTTTCGCGCTCGCCACAAACAACGTTAAAGACACCGGCAGGTAAAAACTCTGACATAACGTTGGCCATCCACACAGTTGATGCAGGTGTTGTATCACTTGGCTTTAAGACAACGGTGTTACCGGCCGCAATTGCTGGTGCCCATTTCCAGACCGCCATCATCATCGGATAGTTCCATGGAGTCACTTGTCCAATTACTCCAACGGGTTCGCGGCGTATCATCGATGTCATACCTGGCATATATTCGCCCGCAGATTTTCCTTCGAGATTTCGTGCAGCACCTGCAAAGAAGCGAATCTGATCCACCATAGGTGGGACTTCTTCTGACGTTGTTAATGAGATTGGCTTTCCAGTGTTGCGGCATTCAATATCGATAATCTCTGATTGCCGCTCTTCAATTGCATCTGCAATTTTCAAAAGTGCGCGTTGGCGCTGCGAAGGTGTCGAATCGCGCCATCCAGCAAAAGCGTTACTGGCTGCGGTAAATGCTGCATCTACATCTGCTGCATTTGAGTTAGGGGCAGTTGCGTAAGCAACACCCGTTGAAGGATTGATCAGTGATGATGTCTGGCCGGATGTACTCTCAACGGCCTTGCCATTAATAAAGTTCTTTAACTTTTCCATGGTTATGAGCCTACCAATTCAACCAAAGGCTAACTAGTCGGTTCTAGTTTTTTCTGCCGCCGCCAGTTGCCCACAAGCACCATCAATTTCCCGTCCGCGAGTATCTCGAACGGTGACTGGGACGCCGTAACTCTCCAAGATGCGGACAAATTCAGCTTCGTCCTCTCGGCGAGATGCCGTCCACTTCGAACCCGGGGTGGGGTTAAGCGGGATTAAATTCACATGCGCATTTCGATTTTTCAAAAGCCGGCCCAGTAAATCTGAGCGCCAGGATTGATCATTGATATCTCGGATTAGGGCGTACTCGATTGAATACCTGCGGCCTGTGCGCTTCTCATATGCATCGGCGGCGGCCAAAACTTCTCTAATATTCCATCGTGAGTTAATGGGTACTAATGTATTTCGCAGTTCATCATCTGGAGTGTGTAAAGAGACTGCCAGAGTGACTGCGATGCCTTCTTCGGTGAGTTTTTCAATTCCATTAACTAAGCCCACAGTTGAGACTGTGACTGAGCGCGCACTTATCCCTAAGCCATCAGGATTAGGGTCAGTGATATTTCGAACCGAGCGGATAACTGCGTTGTAGTTTGCGAGTGGTTCGCCCATTCCCATAAAAACTATATTTGATAATCGTGTTGGCCCGCCAGGTAGTTCACCATTTGCACATGTCCGTGCAGCGGCAACTACTTGTTCAGTGATTTCCCCAGCACTTAAATTACGCGTTAGACCGGCTTGACCAGTTGCACAGAAAGGACAGTTCATTCCGCATCCAGCTTGCGATGAAATACACACCGTAGTGCGATCGGTGTATCTCATTAAAACACTTTCGACTAAAACGCCATCGTGGAGCTTCCATAAATCCTTGCGCGTCATTCCATCATCGCAAGTCACAGAACGCACGAGCTCAATGAGTTTAGGAGTCAACGCGTCGGCAATGCTCTGGCGCATCTCGGCTGGGATATCGCTCCAAGTCTGCGGATCATCTGAAAGATGCGAAAAGTAATGTGTTGCAACTTGGGTTGCCCGAAAAGCTGGAAGACCTAGCTCCTTTGCAACCTCTCGGCGCTGCTCAGGTGAGTAATCAGCTAAGTGTTTGGGAACCTTTTTGCGTTGTACTGGCTCATCAAAAACTAGCTTAATTTCAGGAAGGGTCATAGCCAGGCTTTCACTAGTTCAAGTGCTAGCCAAAGCGCTGGAGCAGAGATCAAAACAGAGTCTAATCGATCAAGCATTCCCCCGTGACCCGGGAGCAAAGAACCCATATCTTTTAACTCCAAATCCCGCTTCATGGCACTTTCAATTAAATCCCCACAAGTTGCCGTAAATACAATCATCAAACCAACAACAACACCGATCCACCAATGCATGGTCATGATGTATTTGAATGCCAGGACTCCCCCGATTACAGTGAAAACAAGTGAGCCAGCTAAGCCTTCCCAGCTCTTTTTCGGAGAGATCTTTGGTGCCATGGGGTGCTTTCCAATAAGAACTCCGACGACATAGCCAAATGTATCGTTGCACGAGACTAAGACGACAAAGGTCATAACCCGTTCAAAGCCAGTGCTAGTGCGCCCCAAGAGAATGAGAAAGCCACCTAAGAAAGGTAAATATAGAAGTGAAAAAGTTGTGGCCGTTGCACTGGCTACAAAGCCTTCAGGTCCTTTTGTTAAAAGTTGAATTAACAGAATCGGAATCGCAATAGCAGTTGCAACCGCTAGTCCTGCAACTCCACCATTCCAGGCGGCAAATGAGAGTGCAATGGTTGCAATAATCAAGGCATTAATCGAGAGATAAGTACCTCTGGCACTAAATGCACGGACAATCTCGCGAATACCAAGCAATACGGCCACTGTTACAACTACGGCAAATATTTCACGGTGATAGGCCAATGCAAACCAGATCAAAGCAATTAAAGAGAGTGAGACGGCAATTGATGGTAAAAGTTTGCGCCCAGCCCGTTTATTAAGGGCCTCGTTAAGCGAATGAATATCAGACATTGACTACTTCCCCTAGATTTCTAGGAGCTCAGTCTCTTTATGTTTGAACATCTCATCTATTTGAGCAACGTGGACCGCGGTGATTTTCTCTAACTCTTTTTCGCCACGGGCAACATCATCTTTTCCAACATCGCCATCTTTTTCCATCTTCTCAACGGCTTCCTTGGCGGTGCGTCGAATATTACGGATAGATATTTTTGAATCCTCAGCCTTACTCTTAACTAGCTTGATGTACTCCTTGCGTCGCTCTTCGGTGAGTTGCGGAAAATTAATTCGTATCAGCCCACCATCACTTGAAGGATTAACACCTAAATCAGAGTCGCGAATTGCTTTTTCAATACTAGACATTGCGCCTTTATCAAAGGGGGCAATAGTCGCCATGCGAGCCTCTGGAACTTGAATTGACGCCAATTGCGACAAAGCAGTGTATGTGCCGTAGTAATCAACCATAATTTTATTAAATAACGAAGGATGCGCTCGACCGGTTCGGATAGAAGCAAAATCATCCTTAGCAACTTCTACGGCTTTGCCCATCTTAATATCGGCATCCTTGAGGACGCTTGCTACGTCTGACATTGCTACTCCTTTTTTCCCGACGGCCTTAATCGCTTAAGCGACCAAGGTTCCAATCATTTCCCCACGCACCGCGCGACCAATATTTCCATTTTTCATTAAATCAAAGACAACGATTGGTAGTGCGTTTTCACGACACAGTGCAAAAGCTGCAGCATCAGCAACGGCTAAGGATTTTGATAAAACTTCGTTGTAACTAATTGTGTCGTACTTAGTTGCCGTTGGATCCTTCTTGGGATCGGCGCTATAAACACCATCGACTCCGCTCTTAGCCAGCAGCAAAGCCTCTGCACCAATTTCCAATGCGCGCTGTGCCGAAACCGTATCGGTCGTGAAGTACGGCATTCCAGCACCTGCGCCAAAGATTACGACTCGGCCCTTCTCTAAATGGCGAATCGCACGAAGTGGTACGTAAGGTTCGGCTACTTGTCCCATAGTGATGGCGGTCTGAACGCGGGTTTGGACACCCTCTTTTTCCAGAAAATCCTGAAGCGCTAAACAGTTCATCACGGTGCCGAGCATTCCCATGTAATCAGCTCTGGATCGATCCATTCCGCGCTGTTGCAGTTCGGCTCCGCGGAAATAATTTCCACCACCGACAACTATCGCTACTTGAACTCCTGTGCGCGCCACATCTGCGATCTGTTTTGCAATATCTTGGACAACATCGGGATCAACACCGATGCCTTTTTCTCCACCAAAAACCTCGCCAGAAAGTTTAAGGAGCACCCGCCGATACGTTCCTCGTGTACCAGGCATGAGTGCTCCTTATTACTAGTAGGACTATAAGTAAATCTTAAACGTTTGTTCCTAGAAGCCTATTGACCCACGCGGAAGCGATGGAAGGCCTTAACAGCGGTTCCTGCCTCATCGAGAATCTGCTTAACCGTCTTCTTGGCATCCTTTGCAAAGGACTGCTCAATGAGTGAAACCTCCTTGACGAAACCAGTAACACGGCCCTCTACGATTTTTATCAGTGAGGCCTCGGGCTTGCCCTCTTCAATCGCAGTTTCATGTGCGATGCGCCGCTCGTTTTCAATGAGCTCTGCAGGAACATCTTCGCGATTAACGAACTGTGGTGCAAAGGCTGCGATATGTTGGGCAATATCTTTTCCAACTTCGCCAGCATCTTTTGCTAACTGAACAAGCACGCCTACCTGTGGTGGCAAATCTGGACTTGTACGGTGTAGATAGATTCCAACTGGTGAGTCTTTCAGAACTGCGATACGACGAACTTCAATCTTTTCGCCCAGCATCGCATTAGCCTCATCGATAACAGATTGAACAGTGCTTCCACTTGCCATAGTCGTTGCAAGGAATGCCTCAACTGAATCTGACTGTGCATTTTGCAGGTGTGCAAGAAGCTCATCGGCAAGCGCTACGAATCGATCTCCCTTTGCAACGAAGTCGGTCTCACAGTTGAGTTCGAGCATCACGCCGAGATTTCCCTCTACCTTTGCAACGACCGCGCCATTTGATGTCAGACGGCCTTCGCGCTTGGTAACTCCTTTGAGCCCCTTTACGCGAATGATGTCTATCGCCTTGTCGTAATCGCCTTCGGCCTCATCAAGCGCCTTTTTGCAATCAAGCATTCCCGCAGCAGTTGCTTCGCGAAGTCTCTTTACATCTGCAGCTGTATATGCAGCCATCGAAATTACTCTCCCTCTACTGGTGTTACAGCTTCAGCTGGAACTTCGGATACAGCAACATCACTTGTTGGCTCGGACACTGGCTCTGACACGCCAGCAATCTCTTTTTCCCAGTCTGCAAGAGGCTCACCATCTGCGACCTCAGCCACTACATCTGACTTTGTCTCTTCTTTAACTGTTGCAGAGCGAGCGGCAAGGCCAGCAACAATCGCATCGGTGATAACGCGAGTAAGTAGGCCGATGGAACGGATTGCATCGTCGTTACCTGGAATCTTGTAATCAACTTCATCTGGATCGCAGTTTGTATCCAAAATTGCGATGACTGGAATTCCGAGCTTCTTAGCCTCTTGAACAGCTAAGTGCTCTTTCTTTGTATCGACAACCCAGATCGCTGAGGGCAACTTAGTCATGTGGCGAATACCGTCGAGGTTCTTGAAGAGTTTTTCGCGTTCGCGACGAAGCATCAAGAGCTCTTTCTTTGTAAGGAGGAGATCGTTTGTATTCTCAAGGGATTCAAGCTCCTTGAGTCGCTGAATACGCTTGTAGACAGTTGGGAAGTTAGTAAGCATTCCACCTAACCAGCGCTCTGTAACGGTTGGCATACCAACGCGTGCAGCTTGCTGAATGATTGGCTCATGTGCTTGCTTCTTTGTTCCAACAAATAAAATGTGGCCACCCTTTGCGACTGTGTCTTTTACAAACTCATATGCATTATCAATGAGGGCAAGTGACTGTTGGATATCGATAATGTAAATACCGTTGCGCTCTGTGAAAATAAAGCGCTTCATCTTTGGATTCCATCGACGAGTCTGGTGTCCGAAGTGGACTCCGCTGTCGAGGAGTTCTCGCATTGTTACAACTGCCATGGCAGGGTTACTCCTTCTTAGTTTTTAGCGCATGCGCAAAAAACCGCTCGGTTGTGGCTTAACTATTTGTTAGGCCCGTCGCACTGAGATTCATCGACCGAATAAACGGACCGAGATGATTCACCAACCAAAAGGTTAGGCAGTGCTGAGATGTCACCAGCGGATTGCTCTGTTGGTGCAGAGGGAATCTTACCTGAGGTGCGAGCGCGGTATTACCGCCCGATTAAGCGTAAAAGACCCCAGGCGGTAATCCGGAACATGGCCTCTAGCGCGATAGAAAATGACATTTTGCTTGTGCCTTGGGCCCGCTCGATGAAGGTAATCGGCACTTCGCCTATCGTGGCCTCACAAGCTAATGCCCTACGGGTCATCTCGACTTGAAAACAGTATCCCTCGCTTTTGATTGTAGCGACATTCATCTTTTTCAGCAGTTGTGCATCATAAATTCTAAAACCGGCAGTGGAGTCCTTAACGCCGAGGGAGAGTGAGGTATTTGCATAAGCATTGGCCCCGCGGGATAGATATTCACGGAACTTGCTCCAATTTTCAGTGGCACCATCTTTAACCCACCGCGAGCCAATCAAGAGATCTTCACTACCAATCCACTCCATCATTATTACCAAATCGGCAATCTGATGTGATCCATCGGCATCCATTTGAATAATCTGTTGGTAACCGCGATCAATTCCCTCTTTAAAGCCAAGTCTGTAGGCACTTCCGAGGCCAAGCTTTCCGCTTCGGGAAATTACTTCAACGCCTTTGGCGCGACAAAATTCAGCAGTGCCATCAGGTGACCCATCATCGATGATTAAAATATCTACCGGAAGTTTCCCGAGAGCATCTAATAACAAACCAATGCTTTCGATTTCATTGTAAGTAGGAACAACTACCAGAGAATAATTATGCACGTGGATGTGCCTGCTTAAAGACCTTGTGGAGACGTTCGGTTGAAACATGGGTATATATCTGTGTTGTTGCAAGAGATGCATGGCCCAAGATTTCTTGCACGGTTCGCAAATCAGCGCCACCTTCTAGCAAATGCGTAGCTGCCGAATGCCTCAATGCATGGGGACCCATGCGCTCGATTCCCTCAATCGCAGATAACGCTTCATAGACAACCGTGCGCACTGTGCGTTGATCAATTCGTTTTCCGCGAGCGCCTAGGAAAACTGCTTGTCCGGAATCTGGTTTGAGTAAAGAATCGCGGCCATCCTCAATCCAACATGTGAGCGCCTTTACGGCGTGTTTTCCCATTGGAATCGTCCGCTCCTTATTTCCCTTACCTAAGACTCGAATTGTGTGGCGATTGTAATCAATATCGCCGAGATCTAATCCGCATAGTTCAGCAACTCTGGCACCTGTGGCATAGAGAAGTTCAAGGATTGCAGCATCGCGCAGGGCTAGCGGTGTATTTTCCTCACCTGCTCGCTGTGCCATTGACTCCATAGCGCTCTGTGCTTGGCCAATATTTAAAACTTCAGGCAGGGTGCGATGAGACTTAGGTGTAGCCAGGCTAACTCCGACATCTTTTTCAAGATAGTTATTTTTGTGAGCCCACTGCGTAAATAAGCGAATGGAGACTGCACGCCTGGCAATCGTGGTGCGTGCACCTCCCTTTACGGCTTGATTTGCTAGCCACGAGCGCAGGTGTGCGAGTTCAAGGGCTGAGATTTCAGAGACACCAAGGGCGGCCAAGAAATGAAGGAGAGAGTTCAGATCCCCCATATAAGCTCTCATAGTGTGACGCGATAGGCTGCGCTCAACCTCAAGGTGTCGCTGAAAGTTTTGGGCCAATGACTCCAACTCCGGGCTCATAGATGAAGGCTACCCTGTGGCAATTGCACAGAGCTGCTTGGCTATTCTGGTTTTAGCGCGCTCAATTCAGGCCACAGTTGGACCGTCAGTGGATTAGGCTCGAGTTATCCCTTATTTGTCAGTGCAACAGATTACATTCGCACACTCAGGGTGAGCGTGGTAACGGCCAGCATGGCATATCAACTCCACCGAGATTAGGCACAAAAACTCAGTGAAAGGTTGTCCATATGTTTATAGCCTTGGCTTCGGAGTTTGCAGCCTTCCTAGTTAAAGATGAGCACTCAATAGAGGATGTCTTGGCTCATATTGTGGTCGATACTTTCGCGCCACTTCAAGCAACCTCGGCATTTATCTCCGAATTAAATAATGAAAACAAGGTCAGGTACGTTTCTCAATATGGATTTAAAAAATCTTCCATAGAGCCCTATTCATCGTTACACAGCATCCATGACCGGTACCCAATTACCGATGCGATTCGAGAGAGAAGTACTGTCTGGATCAATACTTTGCCACAATGGCCCGAAGAGTATGAGCTTCTCAAAGAGTTACCATATCAAAATGGTGAAAAGAGTTTTATCTGTTTCCCGATTGAAAAACGTGGCGCTCCAGTTGCAGTATTTGGAATCTTCTGTGAGCCGGTGATTCAACCCGACGCAGAAATCGATGCATTCCTGAAATCAATTGGAAATTTACTCTCACTATATATTTATCGAAGCTCTGGTGTGCATCCAGATCAGCACAATTCAAAAATTAAGAGGACGATTCAAGCTAATGGAGTTTCACATGAAAAGCTCACTGATCGGCAACGGATTATTTTGCGCATGATGAGCGAAGGACAAACCAACACCGCGATTGGCGTCATGCTTGGATACTCTGAGTCAACGATTAGACAAGAGTCTATTAAAATATTTGCGACTCTTGAATGTAATGGTCGCCGTGAGGCATCTCAACTTTATTTAGAAAACCTGAAGCACACCCCTGATTTTAAATGATTGAATCAGGCTGGAGTCCTTGTCGAATCAAGCCAAATGTGAGGGCATCCTCTAGAGCCATAGCCGATGCAGCGATAACATTTTCATGAACTCCCACGGTGCTCCACTCCCCTTTTCCATCACTTGTTTCAACTAATACACGAGTGATTGCACCTGTTCCTAAACGGCCTTCTAAAATTCGAACTTTATAATCGGTCAGCTCTAGGACTTCAAGCTCTGGATACAACTGCTTTAACCCATTACGCAGAGCATTATCAAAGGCGTTGACAGGGCCATTTCCAGTTCCGCTACAAATAATCTTTTCACCTTTGGCAGTGACCGTAACTTCAGCTTTAGTAACAATGCTTTGATCTTCGGCGCGCTCAACCGTTGTTAACCAGTGTTCAATTGCAAAAAATGAAGGCCGCTTTCCATTTATCTCTTCATGAACTAATAGTTCAAAAGATGCATCAGCGGCTTCAAATGTAAATCCACGAGACTCCATCTCTTTTACTCTGTCGACGATGCGACCTATTAGTTCTTTGTCGCCACCCAAATCAACGCCTAGCTCTTGCGACTTTAATTCAATCGATGCTCGGCCAGCCATGTCAGAGACAAGCATGCGCATGTCATTTCCAACAGAGGATGGATCCTCATGTTGATATAAAGATGGATCTACCTTTATGGCGCTGGCATGTAATCCCGCTTTGTGAGCAAATGCCGATACACCAACATATGGCTGCCTGGCACTCGATGAAACGTTGGTGACTTCAGCAATAGCATGTGAGATTCGAAACGCCTCGCGCAACGCATTGCTTGGCAGAACTAATATATCTTGCTTCAACTCTAAGTTTGCGATGATAGTTACGAGGTCGGCGTTACCAGTACGCTCGCCATAACCATTGAGTGTTCCTTGAACATGCGTTGCGCCAGCAGCAACTGCCGCCATCGAATTTGCAACGGCGCACCCTGTGTCGTTGTGACAGTGAATGCCTAAACGTGCAGAACTCGCGTTTAACACATCATGGACTACCTGCGACAGTTCATCGGGCAACATTCCACCGTTGGTATCACACAAGGCAATTACATCAGCGCCAGCTTCTGCTGCAACGCGTACTACCTCTAATGCATATGCTCGGTTATGGCGGTATCCATCAAAGAAGTGCTCAGCATCTAGAAATACTCGCTGGCCCTCAGTGATTAAATGTTTAACTGAGTCACGAATCATCGCTAAGTTCTCATCCAACGTTGTTTTAAGCGCTAAATCAACGTGGCGATCAAATGCTTTTGCCACCAAAGTAACTGCTGGGGCACCAGAGTCGCGGAGTGCACCGAGTAAAGCATCGTCTGCGGCTTTTACATGAGGGCGGCGCGTTGCACCAAAGGCAACAAATGTCGCGTTCTTCAGAACTAACTCTTTTTTAGCACGAGCAAAAAACTCGGTATCTTTTGGATTAGCACCTGGCCAACCGCCTTCGATAAAACCAACACCTAAGTCATCTAGGTGGCGCGCTATCGTTAACTTGTCATGAACTGAAAGGTTAAGACCCTCTTGCTGGGCACCATCACGCAAAGTAGTGTCATAAATATGAAACGCATCTGATACTGGCATTAGCAGACCTTATGTACCCAGTTGTGCATGTCTTCAACTGTGCCGTGCTGAATTCCGAGTAAGTGATTGCGAATCTGCATGGTGATTACGCCGGGTTGACCATCACCTGTTATCCATGTGCCCATAGAGCTCTTTGCTTGACCGACAGGGGAAACGACTGCGGCGGTACCACATGCGAAAATCTCAGAAATGTCGCCTGATGCAACACCGTCTCGCCAATCTTCGACGCTGATCATGACTTCCTCAGTTTTATACCCGAGGTCTCTTGCTACAAATAATATTGAATCACGTGTGATTCCAGGTAGAAGAGTCCCTGTGAGTTTTGGAGTCACAATGGTTGCATCTGCACCAGAACCCTTTACAAAATAAAGATTCATGCCGCCCATCTCTTCGACCCATTTACGCTCTTTAGCATCTATCCAGACAACTTGATCGCAGCCCTCTTTAGCGGCAGCCTTTTGAGCAACGAGTGAGGCTGCATAGTTTCCGCCACACTTTGCTTCGCCAGTTCCGCCGATAGCAGCGCGAACATACTCGGTTGAAATCCAGACCGAGACAGCTTTTGATGGATCAAAATATGCCCCTGCAGGAGTTGCAATAAGTATGTATGTCGCCTTGTTTGTTGGACGCACACCCAGGCCAACTTCGGTTGCGATCATAAATGGACGAATATAGAGCGACTCTCCCACTTTGCCAGGAACCCAACCAGAGTCCTGCTTAACTAAAGTCTTCACCGTTTCAAGAAATAGTGATTCTGGCATTTCTGGAAGTGCCAATCGCGCCGCAGATTTTGCAAAGCGTTTCGCATTAGCCTCGGGGCGAAACAGTGCAATACCACCATCTGGCTGGCGATATGCCTTCATGCCTTCAAATATCTCTTGCCCATAGTGAAAAACGGCAGTTGCTGGATCAAGTGAGAGTGGGCCGTAAGGTTTTAATTCAGGATCACCCCAACCATCTTTCTCACTCCACTCACAGACCACCATATGGTCGGTGTAGTACTTTCCAAAGCCACCTTCGGCAACTAATGCATTGCGGGTTGCATCATCTTTGGCATGTGGGTTGAGAGTAATTTTCATGGTTTATAACGCTGCAACGAGCGCATCTCCGACTTCAGACGTACTGCGCTTTTTATCGCCACGGGTCAGCAAATCTGCGGCAACTGCGTGCTCTATATCGCGCGCCGCATCACCATAGCCCAAATGATCGAGCATCATTGCAACAGACATCACGGTCGCAGTTGGATCAGCAATAAATTTTCCAGCGATATCAGGTGCTGATCCATGAACTGGTTCAAACATTGATGGGAACTCGCCAGTTGGATTTATGTTTCCCGAAGCTGCCAGACCGATTCCCCCACAGATTGCCGCTGCAATGTCGGTCAGAATGTCACCAAATAAATTATCGGTGACTACAACATCAAAGCGCTCAGGGTTGGTAACGAAGAACATTGATGCTGCATCTACATGTAAGTAATCGGTAGTAATCGTTGGATACTCTTTGGCAATTTCATTAAATGTCCGTGTCCATAAACTTCCAGATCGAGTTAATACGTTATTCTTATGAACCAGAGTTAACTTCTTTCGCTCGCGCTTGAGTGCACGCTCGAATGCATCCCGAATAACACGCTCTGCCCCTCGGCGAGTATTTAAACTCTCCTCAGTTGCAATTTCGTGATCGGTGCCTTCAGCTAAAACCCCACCGGCACCAGCATATGGACCTTCAGTGCCTTCGCGTACAACGATAAAATCAATGGGGGCCTTTGTCGAGAGCGGGCCAGTGACTCCTGGCATTAACCGTGCTGGACGAAGATTGACGTACTGATCAAAAGCAAAACGGAGCTTGAGTAAAAGTCCACGTTCCAAGATTCCGCTAGGAACTGTTGGGTCTCCCACTGCTCCGAGTAAAATTACATCCGCTTTAGCAATCTCTGCCAAAAC
>Ga0114966_10004326_pt1 | contig 12233 bp, 9 predicted proteins | sample M_130207_XF_Meta_FD_87029 | JGI IMG/M metagenome (GOLD analysis project Ga0114966, IMG submission 87029) | Freshwater microbial communities from Lake Montjoie, Canada to study carbon cycling - M_130207_XF_MetaG | ecosystem: Environmental > Aquatic > Freshwater > Lake | place: Lake Montjoie...
CTGAATTTAAGAAAAAAATCAAAGTAGATGTTAAAGCCGATCTAGCTAAAGAAATTGAGAAAGCAGATAATAAAATTCTACGTTATGGAATTATAGGAATGCTTGGATTGTTCATTTTTGCTTTTATCTATAATGAAAAGATGAATGAGCCCAAAGTTAGCCGTACAGCAAACATGTTCAAAAGATTACAGCTGGTGTCATCTGCTGCATTTAGTATTGGACATGGCGGTAACGACGCTCAAAAGGTTATGGGCATTATTTCAGTGGCATTTGTTGCTAATGGTACAATTCCTGACATTAAATCAATGCCTGAATGGGTTCCGCTGGCATGTTATACCGCAATTAGTTTAGGCACCTTGAGTGGGGGGTGGAGAATTGTAAAAACCATGGGAACCAAAATCACGAAAGTGACTCCTTTAGAAGGCGTATGTGCTGAAACTGCAGGAGCAACTACTCTGTTCTTAACAGAACAAATGGGAATTCCTGTTTCAACAACACATACTATCACCGGCTCTATAATGGGAGTGGGCGCAACTCGTCGCTTAAGCGCTGTAAGGTGGGGTGTTACTTACCAGTTACTTTGGGCTTGGATATTAACTATTCCTATTTCAGCATTGTTAGCTGCGTTGATTTATTTTATAGTGCACTTTTTTGTATAGCTAATTTAGTACAGCATAAAAAGTCAAAAAGGAGTTTCGGTTTTCGAAACTCCTTTTTGTACATTAATCGATATATTTACATGTTCGACTTTATGACCTCGTCACTTTTCTTGACTTTGTCCATAAAGGTTTTCGCCGGTTTAAATTTGGGGATGAAATGCTCCTCAATTACCATGGCCGTGTTTTTTGAAATGTTACGTGCTATTTTTTTTGCACGTTTTTTAAGAATAAAGCTCCCAAACCCTCTAAAATAGATATTTTTGCCATCAATCATATTGCTTTTAATTTGTTTCAGAAAAACTTCAATTGTATTCTGAACGTCGGTTTTGTCAAGATTTGTCTTAGAAACAACCTCATTGACGATGTCGGCTTTGGTCATATAACTTGTAGTTAGATAAATACAAATATTGTAATGTAAAGTCATATAAACAATTATTTTTTTAAAATAACGAATATTTTTTGAAGAATATACATAACTTACTGATTACATGGTACTTAAAAAATCTAAGGGCACTTCCTTGGCGTGAAACCACCAATCCATATAAAATATGGCTTTCAGAAATTATTTTGCAACAAACCAGGGTGGATCAGGGATTGCCCTATTATCATCGTTTCATTGGTCAATACCCTACAATTTCCGATTTAGCCAACGCGCCCGACGATGAGGTGATGAAGCTATGGCAAGGCCTTGGCTATTATAGCCGGGCTAAAAACCTGCTTCATACTGCCAGAATAATTGCCACAGAATACCATGGGGTTTTTCCGACTACGTTCGAATTGATAAAGCAAATGAAGGGCATCGGCGATTATACTGCCGCGGCAATAGCTAGCTTTGCTTTTAATGTAAAACAGCCCGTTTTAGATGGAAATGTGTACCGATTTATTACCAGACTTTATGGCATTGAAACGCCTATAGACAAAAAAGAAACTCGAAAAGCAGTGATGGAGGTGCTACTTCATTTGATGGATGAAACGCAAAAACCCGCAGTCCTAAATCAGGCGTTGATGGAATTTGGAGCACTTCAATGTACACCGAAGAAACCGAAATGTGAAGCGTGTCCGTTTGTTCAAGATTGTTTTGCCATTAAGGAAAATAAAGTTGGCATACTTCCCATGAAAGGAAAACCAATAAAAATAAGAGACCGCTATTTAAATTATTTTGTTTTTATAACGCCCGACCATCGAACGTATATTAAAAAGAGAATAGAAAAGGATGTTTGGCTAAATCTATACGACTTCCCCCTCATTGAGACACTCACAAACCAAACCATGAAAGAGCTTACCCTGCACCCCGACTTTAAAACATGGACTAAAAGCTCAAAAGTGAAAGCCATAGAAGTTTGTCCACTTGTATTGCATAAACTTAGCCATCAAAATCTTTTTGTTACTTTTATTGTTTTACAGATAGATAAGCTTCTTAAATTAAAAAATTCTCCTATATTTGAAATTGAAAAAAACATAATAAATTCATTTGCGGTGCCGAAAGTAATTGAGAATTTTCTGCATCGTATTCGTTAAAAACAATTTTAAAAACCTTTTAATTAAACATTATGGCCTCATTAAACAAAGTCATGCTTATCGGACGCTTAGGAAAAGATCCGGAAGTAAAAACATTCGAAAATGGTACTAAAGTAGCCAAGGTAACCTTAGCCACTAGCGAAAAGTACAAAGACAAAACTGGCAATCTCGTTGAAAACACCGAGTGGCACAACCTTGAAATTTGGGGTGACCTTGCCAAGATTGCAGAACAATACCTACGAAAGGGGAAATTAATTTATGTGGAAGGGAAAATTAAAACAGACAGCTGGGAAGATAACGGTGCTAAGAAGTACCGCACAACAATTAGAGTTTCCACACTTACGATGATTGGATCCAACCCAGACGACAATTCAGATAAGGCCGCGGCATCTGGAAAGGAACCTATGCCTAATCCTGATGATTTCATCAATTCAAATTCGGTAGACGATCTGCCATTCTAAAATCAAATCTTCAATAGTGCCCCCCGAACACACAAATATTTTTTTTTTAGCAATCATAAACCCAAATTTGAATATTTATGATAGCGGCGTAATAATCGCTTGTGTTTTTTTCATTATACTTTGTGTGTTCTTGGGCGCTTTGATTGCGGGCAGTGAGAACGCATTCTTCTCACTCTCTCCTACCCAATTGAGGGCTTTGGATGATGAGCAAACGCCAAAATCTAAAATCATTTTATGGCTTATAAATAAGCATAAAATTCTATTGGCGACTATATTAATTGCTGGTAACTTTATCAATGTTACGGTAGTCATGCTGAGCACGTATCTTATTAATCTAATATTCGATTTCTCCACCTACCCAGCAAGTAGAATTATCATTGAAACTGTAATCGTGACTTTCATTATTGTGCTTTTTGGCGAAGTACTTCCGAAACTATATGCATCTCAAAATGCTGGAAAAGTAAGCAAGCTAATGGCTTGGCCAATGTTTCGCCTTAGTCAAATTTTAAAACCATTTGTATGGTTATTGTCTCGTACCTCTGCCATCATCGACAAAAGAATTACCAAAAAGGGACACACAGTTTCCGTTGATGAATTAAATTACGCCATCGATATTACAAGCGATAAAGACACTCCGAAGGAAGAGAAATTGATATTGAAAAATATTGTAAATTTTGGAGAAACCGACGTGAAACAGATTATGAAACCGCGGATGGATGTTGCTTATCTCGAAAATAACATGAATTTTTACGAGGTACTCCAACGTGTTCGACAATGGGGGTATTCGAGGTTTCCGATTACACACAAAGGCTTTGACAATGTTGAAGGGATTTTATTTATTAAAGATGTTCTGCCTCAAATAAACCAGCCGAAAGATTATGCATGGCAAGAGCTGGCGAAACCTGTGAAATTTGTGCCTGAGAATAAAAAAATTGACGACTTGCTGAAAGATTTTCAAGAAGAAAAAACACATATGGCCATTGTGGTGGATGAATATGGTGGTGGATTAGGGATCGTCACTATGGAAGACATAATAGAGGAAATCTTCGGAGAGATGAATGATGAATTTGACGAAGAAGAAACACAATATAGCCAACTCGACGATTACAACTATGTATTTGAAGGGAAAACTAAAATCACGGATATGTGCAGAATCATAGGCCTCGATGATGACTATTTCGATGAATACAAAGGAGAATCTGAAACAATTAATGGACTTATTACAGAAATCTTTGAGAAGATCCCTAATATTGGACAGAAGCTGGTTATAGGCACCATCGACTTTAAAATTGAATCGGTAGATAAGCGAAAAATTAATCGTGTGAAAATAACGAAACCTTCTATTCCGAATTCGAATATTGAAAGCCCTACAAGCACAAAAATAATTTAATTGCTTTTTGCTTCCATTCGCATCTGAGGGAACAGCAGCACATCTTGAATAGAATGCTGGTTGGTCATAATCATCGTTAATCTATCAATACCAATACCAATGCCACTTGTAGGTGGCATACCGTATTCTAGCGCTCTTAGAAAATCGTAATCAATAAACATCGCTTCATCGTCGCCACGCTCCATTAATGCCACTTGTTCTTCAAAGCGTTTACGCTGATCTATTGGATCGTTTAATTCGCTGTAGGCATTGGCTAATTCCTTGCCATTAACGATTAATTCGAAGCGCTCCACCAAACCGGGCTTGCTACGATGTTTTTTGGTGAGCGGGCTCATCTCCTCTGGATAGTCGATTATAAAAGTAGGCTGATTGTAAGTTGCTTCGCATTTTCCCCCAAAAATCTCATCTACCATTTTACCTTTACCCATAGAGGCGCCAGCATGTATTTCAAGCTGCTTGCAGGTTTCACGCAGTTGCGCTTCATCCATTGCAGAGATGTCGATGCCTGTATGCTCTAAAATCGCATCATACATACTTATTCTTTTGAATGGCGCTTTAAAGTCAATCGTTTTATCACCCATGGTGACCACCGTTGTACCATGCAATTCGAGTGCTATTCGCTCTAGTAACTTCTCTGTTTGCTCCATCATCCAAAAATAATCCTTGTATGCGGCATACATTTCCATCACTGTAAATTCAGGATTGTGTGTGCGATCCATCCCTTCATTTCTGAAGTCTTTGGCAAACTCATAAACTCCATCAAAGCCACCTACAATTAACCTTTTAAGATAGAGCTCATTGGCAATTCTTAGATAAAGTGGCATATCTAATGCATTATGATGGGTGGTAAAAGGGCGCGCTGCTGCACCACCCGGAATGGGTTGCAAAATAGGTGTATCCACCTCGAGCATTCCCAGTTCGTTGTAGAAATTGCGAATGATTTGAACAATACGCGTTCTACTTTTAAAAACTTCTCGTACTTCCGGATTGATAATTAAATCGGCATACCGTTGACGGTATCTAAATTCCGGATCGGTGACTGCATCAAAGGTCTCGCCTTCTTTCTCCTTCACTATGGGCAATGGCTTCAAGGCTTTTGAAAGCAACGTAACTTCCGTTGAATGTACCGAAGTTTCTCCTGTTTTTGTAATAAATCCATATCCTTTAATACCAATAATATCACCAATATCGAGTAACTTCTTAAACACCACGTCATAGAAAGTTTTGTCTTCTCCTGGGCATATATCATCGCGACGAATATATACCTGAATCTTGCCAAACGCATCTTGTAAAACAACAAAAGCCGCCTTCCCCATATCACGAACACTCATTATACGACCCGCAATACAAATATCATTAAACTGATCTGCGTTCTCGAGATTGAAATTCGTTTTTATATACGCCGAATAATGCGAAACGGGATAAAGAGGTGCTGGATAGGCATTAATCCCTAAGTTTTCGATTTCTTGAAGTTTTTGACGACGTATTATTTCTTGTTCGCTCAATTCTGAATAGCTCATGGTTGTATTTTCTTTTCGGTAAGAACCGCGAAGATAAATGTAAAATAGTGAATGATGAAAAACTATTCCAGGCAATAAACCTACATGAAGTAGATTGGGGTTATACCGAATTTGATGTTCTGGTATTTTTAAAATATCGACAGACACTGTTATCACTAATTTGATGAAGTATGTCAGATGTTATGAATCCATTTGCTTCATAAAATTAACAGGAAATTCAATTAAGGTTTTAAAACTCCTATAATTCATTTACTACCCTTAATAACAAACGAACGTTTACTAGGCTTGGGCGACCCGTTTGTAATATTGTGATTTGATGATGCATTTAGCCCGCTAGCTTTTCTTTTACTGCTTATGGTAGCATTCGCTAAAGCTCCATAGGTGCGTTCTGTTTCTAGCGATGTTCGTTAGTTTGTATTTGGCTCCAGCGGAGAGACCTGTTTCTAGAATTGCAATTTGATAATGAATTTAACGCCTTAGATGACAACTGTTTACAGCTCATTAAAAGAAGAACATCCTAATTTATTGCAAAAGCTTGAAGTTGAATTTGACGGAATGTGTTTATTCGGTTTTTTTTTGCCTTTTTAATGGCCATAAGGCAGCTACTATAAGGTTAAAGACAAAGAATAGCCTATTTTCTGGAAGTCTTAAACACTAGTTTAATTTCTAAGTGATTTACTTCAGAGCTTCAAATGCTGAATTTTACGAGGTATGGTGCAATTGCATTTTTTTATGCGATTGTTTCGGCTCGCTTCACCTCGTCGACAACAAAATTTGGTCGTCCTCGAGCTGCATCGAGTGCCCTCCAAACATACTCTCCAATAATACCCAATGCCATCATCTGAAACGCGGAAACAAAAAGAAAAGTGACCATCATCGCACTCCATCCTTCCACAGAGATATCGCCACGTATCCGAGAAATGATAATAATAATACCATAAATAAGTGCGATGCTCCCCAGCGTTAAGCCAACCAACGATATCATACGAATGGGGGCAAAAGAAAAGGCTACAAAAGAGTCGATAAACAGTTTTACTTTTTTCTTCAATGTCCAACGCGACTTTCCTAGCTCTCGCTTTCGTCGGGTGTATGGGATATTAACAAAATCATAGTCTAGCCAGGATAGTAGGTAAATCTGATTGGTATTTCGTTCGTTTATCTTGAGTACATCCTCTTTAAGTTGCCGATCAAAAAGCACCAAATCAAATCCACCCGGAGGCACATTTTTAAGTGCGTATTTTTTGATTAAACGATGGTAAGTGTTTGAAAATAATTTCTGTGCAAAGCCTTCCTCTCTATTTTCTCTGTTTGCCACTACAAACTTTATGCCTTTAAGCCAATAATCATACATTTTTGGTATCAATTCTGGAGGATCTTGCAAATCGGCTGCAAGTATTACATTGCAATCACCTGTGGCATAGTGCATCCCAGCAAGTATGGCATTATAAGAGCCCACATTACCGGCAAGCTTAACCAAGGTTACCTTGGACGGAAATTGTGTTTTAAACTTCATCAATTCTTTATACGTTCTATCCTTGCTTCCATCATCGACCATGACGTATTCAAAGCTCGTATCAACATCAAAGTGCTTTTCGTTCGCAATTAGTTCAGAGGTAGTTGAAGAGATATTCTCCTCATTAAAATAACACGGTATAATAACGGATATTTTTGGCATGGATATATATTTCACAAAGATAATTTCTGAATGCATTAAAATAAAATTAAAAAGCCACCCTCCCGAAAATGGAAGGATGGCTTTTTAATCTATTGAAAGGATTAATATCCGTTACCTTTTTTCTTGCTTTGGTTGTTTCCTTTTGCTCCTCCCAAACGCTCCATTGCACAGCGGAAACCAAGTGTGCTTAAATCTTGAGTTTCTTCTAGGAATCGGCGTGTGCCTGGTGTTAACCAATATGCACGATCGTTCCAAGAACCACCTTTATACACGCGGGCTTTATTGTTGATTAAAGTAGCTGTGCCGTAATCATATTTTTGTTCATCTTGTTGATAGCTTTCTTCATCTTGATATCCGATGTTATCTGCTTTTTTGTAGTTGTGACGATTTGCATTTTCTTCTGGGGTAACATCACGATATTTAATTCTACCTAACGAATCCTTTTCCATTACATAACCATCAGGATCAAGTTGTTTTGTTTTATACACATTACCACGGAAGGCACGGAAGTCATTCATATCTTCACCTGAAAGGGGGCGATAAACGTCCATTACCCATTCGCTCACATTACCTGCCATGTTATACAACCCAAAATCGTTTGGATAATTTGATTTAACGGGAGTAGTAATGAATCCGTTGTCATTTAATTTGCTAGCGATACCAGCATTATCTCCTCTTCCCCTTTTGAAGTTGGCCATAATTTCGCCTCGTTTTTTCTCTGGTCCTTCAGCTCTAACTGTTAAACCATTCCAAGGATAGACTTTACGTGTATTGATATTTTCTTCACCTTTATTCGCATTCCCATTAAAAGCTGATGCAGCATATTCCCACTCTGCTTCTGTAGGCAGTCGGTAATCTGGTAAAAATATACCATCCTCAATTCTAACTCGACGTGTACCTGCGCCATGGGGATCTAAGTCTTTCAATTGTCCTTTCTCGCGAATTGCACCTTCATATTGGCCTTGTAGGTAAGCTTCAGTATTAAAGTTACCTTCATTTTGTTGATCTGGATCTGGTTTCAAGATGCCTTCACGAATTAAAATCATCTCATTTACACGGTCGGTGCGCCAATCACAAAAACGACTTGCTTGCACCCATGTTACACCCACTACTGGATAATCTTGATATGAAGGGTGACGTAAATAATTATTTACGTATGGCTCATTGTATGCTAATTTGCTTCTCCAAGCTAATGAATCGGGCAAAGCTGCATTATAAACTGCTGGATTATCGCCTCCAAAAACACGAGATAACCAATATAGATATTCTAAATATTGATAGTTTGAAACTTCGGCTTCATCCATATAGAAACTAGGAACTGTAACACGACGTTCTGCATTATTATTATCGTACAATACATCCTGCTCTTGTGTACCCATGGTGAAAGTTCCTCCTGGGATAAGAATAAGATTCGGACCAGTTTCCTGACCTTTGTAGTTATACCTTTGAAAACCACCCCACTTTGGGTCGTTTAATTTCCAACCGGTGGTGGCTGATTTTGGTTTCTTACATGAAGATGATAACAAAGCTAAGGCTATCACTCCCAAAAGACAAAATTTAAATCCTTTCATGGTAATTTGAAAACTTATTAATGCTTAAACGGCATTCTACAAATTGTATTGTGCAAGTATAGTTAAAAAATATATAAAATTAAAATCCAGGGCATTTTAGGGCACGATAGCGAATTCTCTTGGTCCTTTCGTTACAGAATTGATATGTGGCAGTAAGCTCATGGGCGGTTTTACCAGCACTTCTTAAATTTGAAACAGTGAAATCAGCGCTATATCCGAATTTAAAGTCGCCTTGACGAAAGCCGATTAGAGCGATTAATGCATCCGAGTTTGGAGCTGTTTGACGGAACCATAAACCCGCTACCAATGGACCTTTATTTAAATAAAAACCAACATTAACTTGGTTAAATTTACCTTGCGACATAATCAAAATATTGGGTGAAAATGTAGCATCCGGCTCCTTCTTGTCATCCAATGGAATCACAAGTCCTCCATGTACTGTTAATCGACGTGGCAATGTGGTTCCTGGACCTGTAGCATCGAAGAATGATTGTGCAGGTTCGGTTAAATTATGACACGCAAAGCCCGCATAAAACTTCTTAGAATATACCAAAAATCCAGCTGCGAAATTTGCGGAAGTAACAGCCTTGTCGATGCGTGTTTCGTTGGTTGGATTGACAAATCCTAGTTGTGCAATAATTTGATCACCCCAACGTAATTTATCCCATTGTAAAGATTTGTTAAAGAAACCAGCTTGAACCCCAAATCGGAAATTTACACCGCTTTCTGTTTCTAATTCATAGGCATAGGCTGCATTGACGTGGTTTGCTGTTAATACCCCTTCACCGGCTTTATCATTGGTAAACATGAATCCAAATCCACCCCCAATTTCTCTAGAGCGTTGGTCATAAGAGCCATTGAAAGTAACAAACCCTCCTGGCAGTCCATAATATTGCATGCGATAGGCTAATGCGATTCGTCCGCACTCACTACCTGCAAAGGCAGGATTGGTATACATCGGATTCGCGTAAAACTGCGAGAACTCAGGATCCTGAGCCTGCAATTGCGTGGCAGCCAGCGTAAATAATAAAGCTGCTATTGAGAAGCGTAGTTTATTCAACATTTTACAAATATATATTAATAGAATTTAATAAAAAAATGATTTTTAAAACCCAAAGGTTGGACTTGGAATAAGACGTTTTTGGCCCTTAGTTCCAACATGGTAAATAATGGCAAACTCATGCGCTGCTTTCCCGGCACTCCTTAGTTGAGAAATTGTAATATCGAGGCTATATCCAACTTTAAACCGCCCCTTTTGAAACCCAACCATACTTATGATGGCATCGGAATTAGGGGTAGTTTGTCGAAAGTAACTCCCTATTGAAAAATGCGCTTTGTGCAATGTCACACCCAAATTTAATTGGTTAAATGCATCTTGAAACAGCAATAAAAAATTTGGTGAAAGCGTTGCTGATGTTGTATTTTGTGGATTTATTGTAAACAAAGCACCTCCATGAACGGTGTAGCGGCAAGGTAAGATTGTTCCGGGCCCGCTTTCGCCAAAAAATGATTGATTGGGTTGAGTGAGATTGTGCACCGCTATTCCAGCATAGAATTTCCTAGAATATACAAGAGCCCCTGCATTGAAATTAGCCAACGTAATCGACCTGTCGACTAGTGTTGTATTCGTTGGCGTTAAAAATCCGAGTTGGGCGATAATATTATCACCCCAGCGCAATTGGTTCCATTGCAATGATTTTTGAAGAATGCCGGCCTGTATTCCAAACCTAAAACAAAATTTATCCATTACCTCCTTTTCAAAAGAATAAGAAGCATACACATGATTTGCTGTTAATACGCCCTCTCCTGCTACATCGTGGGTGTACATAAACCCCAATCCGCCTTTTATCTTTTTTATGTGTTGATCGTAAGCTATATTCTGAGTAACAAAACCTCCTGGCAACCCATAATATTGCACCCGAGATGCCAATGAGATGCGATTGAATTCACTGCCTGTAAAGGCAGGGTTGGTGTAAATTGGATTATTGTAAAACTGAGAAAAATCAGGATCTTGAGCGTCCATTGGGACGCTCCAAAATGTTAAAACAAATAAAAAGATTAGCAGGTAAACGTTTTTTTTCATGGATTAGGGTTCAATTTTAATAAACTAAATATTTGGGCAACACAGGCAATGTTGTAAAATTAGTGTCATTCTAAAGCTATGGACAAATAAAAATGAAAAGGTTGCGTTTATACCCAAAATCTTTTTTAATTTTACAAACCTATATATTCTTTTAAATATTCAACTTACGATGACAAAACGACAATTTTTGTTCTTTATTTTGTTTTCACTTGTTTTTCAACTTTGCTATAGCCAGAAGTCGACAGTTATTTCAAAACAATTGAACTGGCGATATGAAAGAACTCAATTAAAAGAAGGCACGCGGCCAATTTCAATTATTACTTCAGATGAGGCGAGTTTAACGAATCAAGCCTTACCGATTATTTTCTTGCAACAACCAATAAATGGGAAAGAGAATATCGTTGCAACGCTAGTAAATGTTAAAACACAAATTGTTGATGCTACATTGCTCGACCCTCAAGTTCAAATGCAACTCACTTCTGCATTTTCGATAAAAACCACCACCGCAATACTAAACAAAAAAGCAATTGCAACCTTCGGCATCATTGGACTTAGAATAAACGACAATAAAGAAATTGAGGCATTATCTTCCTTCAATTTAGAGATTACATCGACTACTGCGTTAAATAAAACCATCGGCAGCACTCAATTTAAGAGCAGCTCTATTCTTTCGCAAGGCGACATCCATAAACTTGCCATTGCCAATACTGGATTTTATAAAATCGAATATACCTTCATTAAGAATTTAGGTTATGACATGGCCTCCCTCGACCCCAGAAAAATTCATATCTATAGCAAAGGCGGAGGCATGCTACCGAGAGCCAATAGCACCTATAGAGAAGACGACTTACCCGAAAATGAAATTTATGTAAATGGCGAAAATGATGGCCATTTCGATGCCGCGGATTACGTTGTGTTTTATGGAACAGCACAAACCGTTTGGCGAAACGCCAGTGGCAAATACACGCATATCAGTAATTACTATGACGAGACCACCTATTATTTTCTTCGTGTAGATGCTAATCCCGGTTTGCGCGTGGCATTCAAAGCAGACCCGACGGGCTTGCCAAATAAAAGTGTAACTAGCGGAGATGCCTATTTTGTGCATGAACTAAACAAAGTAAATGACTATCAAAGTGGCGCAGAATTACTTGGTGAATCCTTTGGAAAAAACACCACACAAAATTTCAGCTTTAACATTCCCGACCTCGACATTACCCAAGACGTTCAATTCCGTTCGATCGAGGTAGCGCACTCTGTTGCGTCGAACACCTATTTCAGCATTTCGAACAATGGGTTTCCTATCATCACACGTCTATGCAACAGCATCGAAGAGTCTTTCGACAAACCTTATTA
>Ga0114966_10004328_pt1 | contig 12233 bp, 10 predicted proteins | sample M_130207_XF_Meta_FD_87029 | JGI IMG/M metagenome (GOLD analysis project Ga0114966, IMG submission 87029) | Freshwater microbial communities from Lake Montjoie, Canada to study carbon cycling - M_130207_XF_MetaG | ecosystem: Environmental > Aquatic > Freshwater > Lake | place: Lake Montjoie...
AAAAAACGAAAGAACGAAGTGAGCGAGAGAGAGAGTGAGAGAGAGTGAATATTTACGGAGGATTATATACACACACACACACACACACACACACACACACACACACACACACACACACACACACACACACGCACACTCCACCAACACTATTCCGCCGTCAATATTCACTCTTCACTCGGTTCTACGTCGCTCCGTTCATTGACTCACTCGCTACGCTCGTTCGTCAACTCACTTCCGCAACTCCGAACCTCGCTGCTTCGCCGGTCAAGTCTTACGGCGGGGCTTGCCCCCTCCCAGTTTATCGAACGAAGTTTGCGCCGTCTCGTGGCGCTACCCCCCTAGAACTCATACAGCTCCTCCGTCACCAACGAAAACGACCAATCATTCCCATGTAAATTCACGATATACCCCTTATCATCACGCAAGGTAACGCGCAGCTTATTTATCACCACCGGCCCAAAATACGCACGCTGGTTCGTAAGCAGCGAAGGACCATAATCAATATAATGCTGCCCCAGGGACAGTCCCGCCACCGTCGTCCGTAAAGGAATCATCGCAAAGACATCCGACGTCTTCGGCCCCATCTCCCGATTCTTCCCGCTTATCCCCCCGGCACCCCGGTTCGCCGTAATCTGATTCAAGGTATAAATCTGCGAAAAGGTCAATGTCCGCGGCACCAACGGCACCACCAATTTCTGTTTCTTACCTCCCCCCCGCACATCCGCCACATCAGGCATACATTCCGTCGCGCTCGGCAAATTCGCATTAAAATACATCGGCCGAGCCAACGACGTCGCAACCTCGCCAATCCCCACCACCCCGCTATTCACGCGACTATGATTAAAATCATCAATAATCAACAAAAAATACTGCGGACCATAACAATCGACAATCGCCTCACCGCGCACCCACCCCACCCCCGCCGAAGCATCATTCGCAGGATTATTATCGCTATACACCCCCAATATCGAATCGACCACCTGTTCGGGCACGGTTTTCCCCCCCGTCGCCGCCGTCAAAACCATATCATCGCCCACCCCCAACACCATATACACCATCCCATACGTATCAAACGTATTCAATGTCCGGTCATACCCGCTAGGCAACGACCCATTCGCCATGACGACCCCGTCATAAAAATTACTATTGCGAAACCCGAGCAACCAACCCAGACTATTATTCAGCTTCGTGCTCTGACGACACCCCCCCGCCATCTTCCCCGCATAAATCATCGCCGCATCATAAAACGTAAACGAAATCACTTTCGATGTATAATTCATAAAAAAACAAAGACCATTCGTCACATTATACGAAATATCAATCGACCCAAACAAATACGTATTCAACCCAATCTGACGCCGAACCGCGACTACCAACTCCGCCGGCGAATAATTCCCATTCGGCACCGTCACAGTATGAACACCATTAACACCGGTATTCATATCAATATACATAATATTATTCCCCACGGCGGAATCCACCGTATACCAGGTATACGGAATATTAATCGAATTCAATTTCAGCGACGTCACATTTGTCAACGGCTCGGTCAGCACCACCGTAAAACTCGTAGCGGATGTAGGGGAAGTCGGGTCGGTCGTATACGGAAACACAGACTGCCGAAACTGACTATCAATATTAATAATGCGCGTCAATGTATTACGCAAAATCGGGTTCGTCGTTCCTTGTGTCACAGGAACCACATACGAATTCGCCACTCCGACCTTCTTCTGCTTCATTTGATAATGGTCGTTCTCGTCGCGAAAAATCTTGACTTTATTCGAACGATTCACATACATACCATTCCCCCCGCCTTCCCCGTCGTCATCCAAATACTGATTACGCTCCCACTTCAATTGCTGGTCTCCAGACACAAGACCGCGATTCGCGTCACGCTTTAACCCCATAACATCATTCGGGTCGACTCGTCCGGCACCGCCCATTTGGTCATCATACCCACCTCCTTCGGCGACTTCGGCACCATCGGGTTCGCGTTCGCGTCCGTCGGGTTCGCGTCCACCGCTACGCATTGCCAACCCCTCACGTCCGTCTCCGTCTCCGTCCCCGTCTCCGTCCCCGTCTCCGTCCCTACCCTCCCATTCAGAGCCGCCACCGCCGCCGCCGCCGCCGCCGTCGCCGTCCGCACGCCCAACAGCCAATGACGTATTCAACCAGTGATATATACGCTGCCCTACATCCGCAAAAAACTGGGATAAATGAGTATCGACATTTCGATACTTTTCAACCAACCCACTAATAAGATGCGAAAAGTCATTCTCTTGAATCTGTGAAACACCGCCGAGACCAACGAGGTCAAGCAATTCAGAAATAGAATAATTATCGACGTTTGTATCATAATCGCCACCGACGCCATTCCCGTTCCCGTTCCCGTTCCCGTTCCCGTTCCCGTTCCCGTTCATTATTCTGAATATTCTGAATATTATTATTTTAACAACCCTTTATAATAATACCCAATTCGTATTTATATAATAGATAGCAAACAAATAAAATGGCCGAAAAACCCAAATATGTATTTTCCAAATTTTACAAATTCTCCGCACTATTCGTATTTATTATCATGCTGATCGTTATGCCAGTATACCCAGAAATGTTTATGAGATTTCTAGTAGGTATTATTTTAGGGTTAGGTGTATTTTTCGGTTTCGGACCAAATGAAGCTCATTGTGAGTATGTTTATAAATATATAAAAATAAAAATATTCCGATGGAGATGGTCTTTAGGCTGTCCTTCGCGAATGTTCGCGATATTATTAAGTATCGGATTTTATGTTCTGGCGGTATATATTGGGTTCAAGTGTCGGATAATCTAAGGGGGTACCGCCCCCCAACGGCGGAACTTCGTTCGATAGACCACAGGGGGGGTAAACCCCCCATAAAACACACCCGGGCACCCCCGCCGTAAGAATGGACCGGCGAAGCAGCGAGGGGCGAGTTGCGGAGCGAGTCGATGAACGAGCGTAGCGAGTGAGTCGATGAACGGAGCGACGGAGAACCGAGCGAAGAGTAAGACTTGACGGCGGAATAGTGTGGGGTGGATGTGTGGGTGGATGTTATATCATCTGCCGTCCATTCTCACTCTTACTCATTCGCTTCGCTCATTCGCTGCTCCGCCGGTCAAGTCTTACGGCGTGAATGCCCGGGTATGTTTTATGGGGGTTTACCCCCCCTCCCAGTTTATAGAGCGGAGCTACCGCCGTTGGGGGGCGGTACCCCCGCGGAACCCCCCCGGAAATAATATACGATTAGTATAACCGAATAAAACCACAAACACCACCATGGATTACAAACTAATTGATGGTGAGCTCACCGGTGATAAATTAGATAAAATGGAAACATTACAACTGGTAATACGTCTGTTTAGTAATTATGTAAAAGATCTTGCTGTATGGATAAAAATCTTCTGGGCACTCATCACCCGTTATTTTCTGTTATTTTTATGCGTAATGACATACCTTCTAATGGTCCAATTCAACCCCACCCGAATGATTCTCATTTCAATATACATATTTTTAGCCATTTTCTGGAGTTTCTTTCCATACGCATTTAAGTGCGCAATGATATACCAAATAACATCAATAAGTTATTGTATTCACGCACTATGGTATGCGGGTTTTGGCTTATTATGCTGGATAATAGCTCTCGGAATGTATAATACAACAGAGTTTGAACAAGTGAAATCGGGGGGTTCCGCCCCCCAACGACGGTAGCGATGCTCTATAGACCAGTAGGGGGGTTCCGCCCCCCAACGACGGAAACTTCGTTCGATATACCAGTAGGGGGGGTTCCGCCCCCCAACGACGGAAACTTCGTTCGATAGACCAGTAGGGGGGGTTCCGCCCCCCAACGACGGAAACTTCGTTCGATAGACCAGTAGGGGGGGTTCCGCCCCCCAACGACGGAAACTTCGTTCGATAGACCAGTAGGGGGGTAAACCCCCGACAAATATGACCCAGGGGTCCGCCGTAAGACTTGACCGGCGAAGCAGCGAATGAACAAACGAACGAACGAAGTGAGCGAGTGAATGAGTAAGAGTGATAATTGACGGCGGAATAGTGTGTGTGGATGTGTGGATGTGTGGATGTGTGGATGTGTGGATGTGTGGATGTGTGGATGTGTGGATGTGTGGATGTGTGGATGTGTGGATGTGTGGATGTGTGGATGTGTGTTGTATCATCCGCCGTCAATTATCACTCTTACTCATTCACTCGCTCACTTCGTTCGTTCGTTTGTTCATTCGTTGCTTCGCCGGTCCATTCTTACGGCGTTAACGCCCGGGTCATATTTGTCGGGGGTTTACCCCCCCTACTGGTTTATAGAGCATCGCTACCGTCGTTGGGGGGCGGTACCCCCCCTACTGGTTTATAGAGCATCGCTACCGTCGTTGGGGGGCGGTACCCCCCCTACTGGTTTATAGAGCATCGCTCCGTCGTCTCGTGGCGGAACCCCCCAGACAATCCCACGAGACCACAATACAGTATAATGAGGAACACCGCTACCGCTACTACTCGCGACTTCCTGATTATATTCATCATACACCTTCAATATTTGAATATACTTTCCATCAAGTCCGTTCTCTTCAGGGTCAATAAAATAACTAATAATGCCATTACCTTCAAAAAAGAAACGGAAATAAGGGGCCATCGTAGCATAAGAATCAGGGACCGTTACTGCGACCTCACTCGCTTGCGCTCGTTCGGAACTCCCACCCCCCCTCCTCCACCGAACATCCCGCCAAACATCTCCAAGCAAACCAGGTCCAGTGACGAATAAAGGGCGGGTCATCCACCCAGCCGAAAAATCCCCACCGCCACCGTCGCGTCCACCGCCACCCGACACAATCCTAAAAATACACTCCAAAAACAATGGATTTTTAGGTTTAGTTATAATGAACGCATTATGGATACCGAAATGCCCTGGAGCCCATAAATCAACGGCATCGCGCTCAAGACAAAGGAGATCGCCGCCACCACCGCCACCACCGCCACCGCGTCCACCACCACCACCGTCGCGTCCGCCACCACCGCCATTGAGGGGTGAAACCCCCGGCACAACACATCGAACGTAGTTCCGCCGTTGGGGGGCGGTACCCCCCCACCTCTCGACAATCTCACGCAAGGTCGGGACGCTATCACAACCGCCACCGCCGTCTCGTGGCGGTACCCCCCACCGATATTTGACATCCAAATACACACCACCAAACTTATACAAGACGCAATACCGCCACAAGTCAGCCTTAAACGCAGTAGGTATCAAACGGTCATACGCAGCAACCACAGCAGGCGGAAACGCACTCCGAATAAACGCACGACAATCAGCATCATTATAAAGATAATAGACGCAGTCAACACCAACGCGATTATGTATCAAATTCGATACGACGCATTCGTACATTTTAGGTGGAAGACCCGCATTTTTCAAATCGTCCCAGGGAGTCGCATTCGCTTCTCCCTCAGTCGCATTCGCTTCTCCCTCAGTCGCCAATGGAGCGCAGCTACCGCCGTAGGGGGGTGGAATCCCCACAGACCTTTCACAGCACCATGTTTGAAAAAACGGAATCGGAAATGAACCGGGCACCCATTCAATCGGGGACAATGACGACATACAATACGTAACTAATAATATCAATATGACCTATATTTTTATATATTTTATAGTATATACACGCACAAATGCTAGGTTCCATCATAAAGCAAGCAACCCAAGAACGCCGCGATAATAAATCCATCTCTACGCAATTAGGCACAAATCAAATACACACATTATCGAATATGAGTGGATTCAGAAAAGTAGGGAAGAATATGTCGTTTGGGTTATACGCACCCAAACCGGTAGCACCGGTAGCACCAGCCACAAAGGCACCCGTGCCAGAGCCGGTGCCAGAGCCGGTGCCAGAGCCGGTGCCAGAGCCGGTGCCTGAACCCGAAGCAGCACCCGAAGCAGCACCCGAAGCAGCACCCGAACCCGAAGCAGCACCTGCACCCGAAGCACCCGAACCCGAAGCAACACCAGCACCAGCCCCAGCACCAGCCCCAGCACCAGCCCCAGCACGAACCCCCGCACCATCAACAAAAGGTATGTCGAAAGCAGCAATACGTAAAAAAGAAAAGGAAGAAGAATTAGCACGCCAAAAAGCAGCAGCACAGGCACGAGCAATGGCACAGGCACCAACCCCGGCACCTATAGAAATCGCTTCAACACTGGGGGTTCCGCCCCCCAACGACGGCAGCTCCGCTCTATAAACCACAGGGGGGTAAACCCCCCATAAAATATGACCCGGGCGTTTACGCCGTAAGACTTGACCGTAGGTAAGAATTGACGGTAGACTTAAACATATATGTTACTTTCAACCGCGAATCCTCCGTCAATTCTCACTCTTCGCTCGGTCCTCCGCCCCTCGCTGCTTCGCCGGTCGAGTCTTACGGCGTTCGCTCAGTCCATATATTCAAAAGAGACGTTAGATTCTAGCGGCGACGCAGCGAGGTTCGGAGTTGCGGATGTGAGTTGACGAACGAGCGTAGCAAGTGAGTCGACGAACGGAGCGACGGAGGACCGAGCGAAAAATTGAAATGTATTTCACACATTTACTGTAATACATCTCACCGCGACATCACCACACCACACGACATCACCACGACAAAATAGGATGATCTCTACCAGACTCACGACGATAGACCAAGGAATTCTCTCGAACACGTCGATTCCAGCGATTCTCAAACCGCTGATTGAGAGACGCACAAATAACAAACGAATCTTTGGAAAGTTGGAAATCATCGCACCGCAAATCGAAGACGTAGCACCCGCCACCGCCGCCGCCCCGCGGAATATCATCGCCGGGTTTCTCCTGGACACTTCAGGGTCAATGCAAGGTCGCAAAATCCAACACGCCATCAATACAATCAAGCAACTCGCGGAAATCCTCCTATCCGAACGAGACGGCAAAACAATCCCGACACAGCCAATCCATTCGTGGATTTATGTTATCACATTCAATAGTGACGCGGACCTCGTCATCCCATTCCAGGAAATAACCGCCGATACTCTACCGAATATCCTGACACAACTGGACCAAATCCGCACAACGGGATGTACGAATTACGAACGCGCATTCAAAAAACAAACCGAAGTGATTAGGGGGGTCCGCCCCCCAACGGCGGGAGCGATGCTCGATAAACCAGTGGGGGGCGCAAGCACCCCAACGACGGACGGCGGAGCAGACGCTACCACCGACTCGCTCGATAACGACGCTCGCTCGTATCACCTCATCCGGTTCTTTGGAACAGACGGGGAAATCACCGAAGGGTCAAGAAGAACAGAAATACTCTACAAGATGATGCGAGACACCGACGCCGCCTATCTAAATGACGCCACCGCCGCCACCACCACCACTGCCACCACCACCACTGCCACCACCACTGCCACCGCCGTTGGGGTGCTTGCGCCCCCTACTGGTTTATCGAGCATCGCTCCGCCGTTGGGGGGCGGTACCCCCCTGACATTTGAAGACTACATCCTCGGCTACGGAACCGACGTCGACCTCAACTGCCTGAAAACACTGGCCTCACCGTATCAGCGTTCGGAATACACAGACGCGTACAACTGTAGCAGCCTGATTACAATCGTCAAACCCGAAGATATCGGATGGCAAATGGGCGAACTACTCTTCAAGATGATTATGAGGTATGGATATAAAGTCCAAGTATCGATATCTGCTGCCGCCACCGATGCGACCGACGCCACCGACCAGCACAGTCTATCCGCCGTTGGGGGGCGGACCCCCCCTGGTTTATCGAACGAAGTTCCGCCGTTGGGGGGCGGTACCCCCCCCCAACTTTTCGAGTATCAATCCCACTCATGGAGCAACTCAACAACACTCCACTCCATCATCCATGGTGAAATCAAACCGCTGTATATCCAATACACGCCGCCAACCGACACCGACACCGACACCGACACCGACGACGGCGCCGCGACCACCGCCGTCCTAGTCAAAGTCCAGTACTCAAATCAATTCACGGGTTCGACGTATACATACGAGTTCGAGCACACCATAATACCGTCACCCACCACCGACACCGACGTCTCCGTCCCAGACCTCCCAACCGCCGTAGGGGGGATGATCCAAATCGAAATATTCAAGCAGTTCCGAGAGATTGAAGCCAGCGGCGCAGCCACAGGTGGAAGATACGACAAGGACACCATCGTCCGCGAAGCCTACAAAACGCTACGAATGTTGAAATCACTTGAACGTATAGAATCGGCACCCCTAATCGAAAACCTTATGACCGACGTCAAGGTCATCATCGGCCTTACGACCATCCAAAACAAAAAAGAAACGGATATGATTCTTCACGCAAGGAGAATATGTTCAGCAGAGCAAGAAATATTCAATACAGGCGCCAACATCTCACGGAAATATGTCGACGGCGAAGAAGACTACGAAGAAGAAGCCGCAAGGGTCATCAAGGCGTTCCAACACGACGCAGCAGCCCCCGACAACGACAACGACAACGACGACAACGACGACGACAACGAAGAAGAAGAAGAACTCGTATCCGACGCCATCTCAACAAGAATACCAACAGTTATAGACACCCCTTACTCACAGACTGGCTACGGAGGACGCCACCGCCAACACCGATGCGAAGACGGCAGTGAATTAAGAACGCTATGCGCACGAATCGCGATGGCCAAAAATAACAAGGAAGACTTTACAACAGAACAACTATACGAACAGGTGCGGCGATACGGGAGCGCAGCGGGTCACTACCACCAGCACCACCAGCACCAGCACCACGCAGCAGCAGCAAACGACGACGACCAGTTCTCAAGCACCCCAATGGATAATGAATACACGCAACGAAGAATGGGAATGATGCGACAGATGTCATCGCAGTCTCCCTCGCACTCGCAGTCGCACTCGTGATAATAAGCACATAAGCACGCACGCACGCAATCCACATAAAATTGAAATATTTTTTTACACAATGACCACACACACCGCAATGAGCACACCAGGAGCCGCCCCCGCCGTCGCCAACGACTACCTCGCAAAGCAAAACCCGCATCCAAGAGACGCACATATCCATTTCGACGAAGGCCCCCACAAATATACAATCGACGGCATCAATGGCGTCACCGCAGACACGGAATTCACATCAGTGACAACATTTATACACCAACACTTCGAGCATTTTGATGCCAAGAAAGTCATCGCCGGAATGATGCGCAACCAAAAGAAATGGAACGACCCCGTCGCCAATGCGAAATATTACGGAAAAACGGCGGAAGAAATCGAACAAATGTGGGCGGACGCAGGCAAGGACGCGTCGACCAAGGGAACAGCGATGCATCATAAGATAGAGTGCTTTTATAATACACCGCCGGCACCGGCCGACCCCCACCAAGCCACAACCGCCGAGACCGCCGAGACCGCCGACGTCCCCCCGGAAATCCAATACTTCCTGAACTTCAATAAAGAACACGTCGCTGGAGAGGGCGCCACCCTCCGCCCCTACCGAACGGAGTGGACGGTATTCCATGAAGAAGCACAAATCGCCGGGTCGATTGATATGGTGTACAGCCACATCAATGATGATGGCTCACTGATGATATACGACTGGAAGCGCTGCCGCGAAATCATCAAAACCAACCGCACGGGCAAATTCGCCACCCACCCCGCCATCGAGCACCTCCCCGACACAAACTTCTGGCACTACGCGCTTCAACTGAACACATACAAGTACATTCTTCAAACCAAATACGACAAAACAATCACGGATTTATACCTCATCGTCCTCCACCCCGACGCACAAAACTACCAGCGGGTCAAGCTCCCGGATTTACAAACCGAAGTCGCCGAATTATTCGAAGAACGCATCCGCCAAAACAAAAAACAATGAATACCACCAGAAATGGAATACCATAAATGGTATAAACATAACGCATCATAATCAATATACATACGAACCACGCCCGCAATGACAAACCCATTCGCCATCATTACACTACACGCAATCGATTCATACAATAAAGTAATGGCAAACTCGCCATCACAACATACACTACCCAAAGGCCTATTTATGTTCTCCATCGGAACCGCCATATTCGCAACTCTTATGTATAAAGTCACAAGGCCCGCCACGTCCGCCACGTCCGCCACCACGTCCGCCACCACGTCCGCGTCATCGTCCGCGCCTACACCCACGACCTGGTCTAATTTTTTATCCAGGTTTTTTAATCACTACATCGCCACACAACAACAAACAGACACCGACATTCCATTCGAAGATAAGTATTTCAAGGAATATGACGAGTGGACCGCCGCAGCCCACAAAAAAGAATGTTTAGAAAATATGTTGTATGTCCGCGAAACCATCAACGCCTTTTATGGAGACATCATAATGCGCTACGACGCAGCCACATTTTCGTTTGTCTATTACGCAAGAACCGCGAACATTCCTTACAAATATTTAGAGACTGTTTCCCGAAAGTATATGGTCGAAACCAATGCGCCGAGAGATATCCATGTAGATATCCGTAAAGAATACGCAAAGGCGAAGGAACAACTAACCAATAAAAAAGTATCGTTCAATAACACAGCCTCAACAGAAAACGACAACGACACAAAACAAGAACCCGATGTTTTTGCGAAGTTTAAGACATATAATACTGCCCCGAATATCTCCAAGACAAACCAGAACAGTACAAAAACAACGACTACATCAGAAAACAACACCGACACGAAGATTATGCGAGAGAATGCTAACCGATATTCATATCGTGGTAAAATCTCTGATTTTGAATCACTGCCTGCGCAAAATACAGCACCGGTCACAACATCCGACGCCACCGCCTCCACCGCCTCCACCGCCTCCACCGCCTCCACCGCCTCCACCGCACCGGCACCGGCAAACGAGACATACGCTGAATACAAAAAACGGATAGCGGGGTGAGCGGCGAAGCAGCGAGGTTCGTAGTTGCGGAGTTGCGGAGCGACGGAGCGACGTAGAACCGAGCGATCGTAGAACCGAGCGATTAATATGTGTATATATACTAACATACCCATATTAGATTAGATATTAGAAAATACCTGCCGAAAATGTCAATTATAGACAACATTGAACGATATATGGAACGATACGACCATTTAATACAAAAGCAAACCCGCCAACACAATAAAGGCAAAATACTATCCAAAGAAGAAGACGAGGAATTACAAAAGCTACGCCCAACTGTTTTTACCCCATTGACACTGATGTTTGAAATCTTATTTGATACAGTGAAAACAAACCAGGAAATCCGACGCAGCAACCGAGGAGCAGCCCAACGAGGCGGCCGCGTGATGGACCCCGCCGCCGAAAAAGAAACCAAACGTTTATCCGAGTTAGAATCATCACTGCTTCCACTTCTTACAAAAATCATCGTATATATCGAAGAAAACAAGAAGAAAATGGAGAAGAAGAAAGAAGGGGAAGAAGAAGAAGATGAAGAAGAGAGATACCCCGATATAGGCACAACCGCCAAAAACAGCGCAATTTTAGTGATCCGCAAAATAAAGAAATGGTGGAATGATCTTATTCAAGGCGGTTCATCCGACCTCTCTTCCAAAATCAACCTGAAAAAGGCCATCCCACAATTACCCGATAACCCGAGTGATCTTAATAGACTGGTAGACAAGGCAACCGCAGCAGTTCATGAACCATTAATGAAAATTGAAAAACTACTCTCGAATGACGTGAAAGACATCGCATCGTCATCCGTAGAGGGGATCATGAACGCATTAAGCCTGATTCCCGGAATCGGAACCACATTACAATTATGGCGTCTATTACAAAATGTTATTGTTATCATGTCAAAGTCGGTGACGACGATGGCTGGGGCGAAAACAGAAGGTGTGGCACTGAAAACCAACATCCAAGGACTTAAAGGAGAGGTGGAATCAATGGCAAACGGCGCAGCAGGTGGACTCGCAGGCGGACTCGCAGGCGGAGTCGCAAACGCCGCAGGAGGTGCCGCAGGCGGGCTAGGAGGGCTCGCAGGTGCCGCAGGCGGGCTAGGAGGGCTCGCAGGTGCCGCAGGCGGGCTAGGAGGCCTCGCAGGTGCCGCAGGTGACATGGCAGGTGCCGCAGGCGGGCTTGAAGGCCTCGCAGGTGCCGCGGGAAACATGGTAAACGCTGCAGGCGGGCTAGGAGGGCTCGCAGGTGCCGCGGGAAA
>Ga0114966_10004329_pt1 | contig 12231 bp, 13 predicted proteins | sample M_130207_XF_Meta_FD_87029 | JGI IMG/M metagenome (GOLD analysis project Ga0114966, IMG submission 87029) | Freshwater microbial communities from Lake Montjoie, Canada to study carbon cycling - M_130207_XF_MetaG | ecosystem: Environmental > Aquatic > Freshwater > Lake | place: Lake Montjoie...
ACGATAAAATATATAATTCACAGAATCCATTTGATTTTATGGAATTAATTAGCATTGAATCCAAAGTGAACTTTTTCGAACGCACTAATTCCGAGTATGCATTGGCAAATAAAACAATGGATGATGACATTTTCAAATTTACTGCCGATTTTTAGAGGGCATGTGTCTTATATATGATTGTTATTGAGTGATTGATATTTTTACAAAAAAAATAAAAATATCAAATAAAAAAGTGTAAAAAAAAATCATTCAATCATAAACAATTCCTCGTGGTGATTATATCGTATATGCAGTGGTATTGAAAAATACAAGGATACAAAATCCCTATCAAAAAATGGATATCTTGTAGTCGATAAAAAATCACTACTATACAATTGTGTCCTAACACTAATATCATAATCAAAAATGGTTTCGTAAGATGATAATCCGAAAAAATGCATTGGTGAATAATGAATCATTTCATCGCTCGTATCATCATGAATAATGACATCAGTTGTATCGTTATTCTTAATCATTGTAAACAGTTTTTTCACTACAAAATCCGCAATTCGATCCGGAATATCATCCATTTTCAATATAATACGTTTCAAACATTTAGCTAATATAAAGAGTTCGCTTGAATATGACTGAGTTATTATCGTATTTGGCACAGTAAAATACGATCTATTAATAGTTTTTGATATCACCCATTCAGCCGACACCTTTGACCCTAATTCATACATTGTATATGTGCCAAATGATTCTTTTATACTTACACTTGTATTAGAAAGCATCATATCTGTGCTCGACGTCGCAATTGTTGTAGGATCGCATGTAGAAAAAGCAATGGATTTATTATTAGTCGTCGTGTAAATCGGTATAATACCAAAGAGGTCTTTCACTACAAACAATTTTGAAATGTCGTTTTGATGATTATAATCAAAGAGAATAATTGTGAATACACCATCGAGAACCTGTAATAAATAGTCGATACCATAACGTTTATAAATATGTATGATAACATGCTCGGTAGAACTATTTGGATCAATCTCAAGCATCATACATAGATCTTTGCGATTATATATTTTGCCTTTCAATAAAATGATGGTTTCTTGATGTGATGATATAAATGATGAATTATCTATGATAATTTGTATTCCGCATCGTGATAGGTTCTCATATATTTCTGATTGTGGATTTAATATGCAATCTAATGACATCTTGTATATCTCTTCTATATCTCTTCTATATAGCTTGATAAACCTTTATGTATTTTTCTTTTGTGTTTCTTTACAGAAAGTAAAATATAATGTTTAATTATACGATGTTCTCTGCAAGTAATTCTACTACTTTAGGAAAATCAGATTGTTCGAAATGTAAATCATATATACCATCAGCCACAAATAGTATGAATATCTCTTTCAAACCCATGAAAAATCCTTCTGGAAATGTGAACTTTGTAGCAATTGTCGAAGAGGATGACGAAAACATTGAAATCCCTAAAGACAGGCAAGTTGATGAGGAAGTTGACACATTATATGACAATAAGAATATCTATTCACCTACAAATAATGAACTTGTTTATGAAGATGATAAAAAACGCGATATTTTTAGTTTGGATAACGATTACATAAAGACATTTTATGTTGGATCGATTACCGTTGTCGGGTTGTATATTTTATTTCGTATTCTGAATAAGACCAAATAAAAGATTTTTTTACACTCTAGATTTTGAATCGGCTGTATACTTGCAATGCAACCAAGCCGCCGAAAATTTGAGATACAATATATGGGACGATTTCCTTGACATCAAGCTTGCCGGCAGTAGCCATGACAATGGTTGTCGCAGGATTGATATGACCTCCTGAAATATTGGTTGTTAGCAAAATCGCAAGCGCAAGTGCAGCACCGATAGCAAGAGGATTACCGGTAGCAATTATTATATATACGTAGAACATGGTTCCAAAGAATTCCGCTAAATAGTTATACATTTTTCTATATTGTATACTGTGAAAAAAAGACTTATAGATAAACTTGTATATTGTATAATATACAAGTTTTATGCAACGTATTTTACATCTTTTGAATAAACTATTGGCAAAAAAACTAGATAAAGTAGAAAAACCACTTGGTCGATGGAATATAGAATACTGTAGTAATAAGTTGGATAAGAAAATAGACATGTCAAACGAGGACCATTGTGGCCCATGTGGTCAATATGTAATTGATAAATCAAATAGTTCAAATAAATCATTGGTAAAATACATCGAAAAATAGAAAATCGATTACTACTTCATACAAAAAATAAATCATATATTACAACTCTATTCCAAAAGTCATACAAGTCAAATGTCTTACGCAACACTATTCAATATTTTATGTTTTCTATTATACACAGTGTTAATATATAAGACTATTCGCGCAAATGCGAAACAAGCGATAATGTTTACCAATCATGATACTTGCAGTTTATCCAATAAATCAACAGTTATAAATAATATATTGGATGAACTGCATTTGGATTTTTCATATTTACAACATTGGCGTATCTAAAAAAATAATGTATAAAAATATAATGTATAAATAAATAGTATATGAATAACCCGATACTAAATCAACTAAATAATGGAATATCCACAAGTTCAGGAATGCCAATGAAAGATTTAACCAGTGATAATGATGCATCATTTGGGATGTCTAGAAAAATATTCGCACGTGCATTTGTGCCAAAGACGAATTTTTTAATTCCGCAAGTGGGAACTACTGTTATTGAAAGACAAGCTTTAGGAATAGGAAATAAAGTGGTGATTGATGGAAAGAAAACAGTCGGGCAAAAGAAGTGGATAGGTGGAAATCGCGATGCATCAAGCATGATTGCACGTCGACAAATCACAAATACAAGCCAAATCAATGCTCATGTAGGACCACAATCATTCAAAAATATTGAGGATAACAATACTGTAAATGAAGCTCGTATCAGAGTTCGTTCAAGTGGTTATCGTGTTCCACCTAAAGTTAGTCAAAAGAATGTATTACCTATATATTATCCTCCTACACCTGGACCTGGACCTGAGCCAGTCGATCCAAATTCATATTTTAGAATTGTTTCATGTGGTTTATCTGCAGGCTCAACATATGTTAACGCAGCAGGAAGCGCATATGGCGTATCTCCTGGAATGTATTCATATACCCAAACTGATTTATCTGGAACACCAATTTCAACATCATTAATGGGAACAATTGGTCGCAGTTATAATGTGGTTACCATTACACGCGCGACAGGTGCAACCACTGTATATCCAAGATATGATGTTTTCGGTTCGGCTACTAATGCCACTGCTCTTGCTACATTTTTGAACTCTCTTAATTCTTCAGTTATTGTTATTGTCATTGGATGGGACGAACCACAAGCCAATGTAAATGCAGCTTTAATTACCGCAATGAAGAGATGTGGTGCTTCATCTACATATCCAAGTTTCTTATTTCGACGTTCATCATATATACTTGTTGGAATACCGGGTATTGGAGTTAATAATGGATTGCAGAAATATAGAGGAACCATACCGAACGACCCGAATGCATGGAACGACTTGCGAATCTCATATGCAAATGGTGATTATACTTATATCTCAGGTTAAGACGAAGACAAAACGAAGTATAGGACGAAGACAAATGCTTCATATAGATATTTACTAACTATATGAATTTTATTTTTATTTGATAAGATATCTTACTTAGTATCTATGAACTGCCATACGGCTTACAAAAGAAGCGTGGCTCTGGTCGCCACCGAATGAGTTGTCGTTATAGTTCAAGTTAATGGCTCTATGTTTTCTAAATTTAGAATACTCAGAAGAATCTGCCACGAACTTGGTATTGGTGGACGAAGCAGGGATTCCGGTTCCATCACAATTGCTAAACATGTTTCTAATACGGCTTTTCCATCCTGGTCTATCGGCATTTGTAGGATTTGGGCCACCACAACTGTAGTGAACGCGTCCTAAAAAGTCGCCAGAATTATTCACTGCGCGAAATGGGGTAGTGACGCAGGTTTTACCATTGACAATACCGGTTGCGTAAGCAGTGTTCCATGATTTTACGAGGAGTTTTCTCGACATTACTTGGTCGCTTCCTTTGTAGTTTGTAATGGTTTGTTTTGGTGATTTTCCTTGAATTCCGCCTCCAAGTTTTGAACCTCCCAAATTTGGCGACGTTAAATAATTTGTATTAATAGGCATTATATACTATATCATATAAAAATATTTATTTTTCAACTCCATAAAATCCATTATATGATATAATAACATGGTGTAAAAAATACTAATAATGCTAAATGATTTCTAATAAAAAATAAAAATAATAATAAATCCAAGTACTATAATGGAATCTATTGATAAACTCACGCTGGAATTATTGATGAATAAAAACACATATAATCGCTACATAGAAAAGACGGATCCTAGAAAACATAAGGAAGAGCAGGAATTCAGAAGGAAATTAAAAAAGTATAAATCGCGTATCATACAGATGACAATGAAATTTTTAGATGACCCGGATTTTCAAGTAAACAATGAATTGAATGATATGTTCTCGGAATATTCGAAAACGTTTGTCAAATATTTTGAAATGAACGATTTAGAAGTATCGTGTTTTTATGGGTCCACAAAAGAGCCAGACGATGAAGTCATGTTTGAACCATCTAAAATGGAAGAAAGTGTCGCTGATTTTACATGTTCGATGCGAAATAGTGGAAAATATGTGGAAGAAGATGCAGATGTAGAAGTAGAAGATGCAGATGTAGAAGATGTAGAAGTAGAAGATGCAGATGCAGATGACATAGAGATATCTAGTATTGCAGCAACAGTCGGTAAAGAGTATAAACAAAAACCATATTTTTCGTCGATATCAAATAATAATAAAAATTCATATACAATGGATAAGTATGTTTTGCGTAAATAATTTGGATAATACAAAATATATATGATTATTGTAAATAGGTTCTCAAAATATGACATTTATAAGAACAATAAAAAATTTATTTATAAGAAAAAATCCAAAAAATAAGACCTATAAGACAACCTATAAGACCTATAAGAAAAAAGATAACACAATACATTTCCAAAAAATGAATTGCAGTCCAGCAGTTAAAAATAAAAGAATAAACGAACAAAGTTGTTTCACACCTGAAATTTTAAAAAGTATCATAGATAAATATAATGTGAATCATCCTGATGACAAAATCATCGAATCCGACCCGAAAAAAGCATGGTATATTCTAAAAACCAAGCTTTCATGTAAAAAGGAAGAATGTTGGTTGAATCAATTGAATGATGAAGCAATGAAAGAAAAAATCAAAAAGTTTATTTTCGCACCTAAACATCCAGACGATTGGAACGATAATCCAGATGAATGGCTTTCTAATTTCGATATATTTGAAGTAGCCAAGCAATATGAGGTGTCGTATCCCAACTTCAAAATAATCGGGCCCACCACTATCGATTTTGATACGAAACTTCCAGAACAAGGCGGTCGTTGTGTTTTAGACGATTTGTGTAATTTTTCGCTGGAGGCATTCATAAAAGCCAAAAAAAATAAAATAGGTATTGTTTTTAATTTAGACAAGCATGACCAAAGTGGTTCGCATTGGGTTTCGCTGTTTATTGATATAGAAAACAAATTTATGTTCTTTTTTGATAGCGCAAATAATGGGATCCCACCGGAAATCTGGTCGAAAGATAAAAAACATGATGTAGAAAATATGCCTTTAGTAAACAGAATTATGAAGCAAGGATTAGAACTAAAACATCCAATCAAGTTTGCATTTTATAACAATAATGGTATTACACATCAAAATGGAAATACAGAATGTGGTATGTATTCTCTATTTTTTATTATTACCATGCTTACTGGAAGAACGCCATTTACAAAGGGATATATGTCTGTGAAAAAGCGAAGGGATTTGTTTTTAAAAACTAAAATAACAGACAATGTTGTATTCGGGTTTAGAAAATTATATTTCAATGATTAGATGCAGTATATAGATAGAAACATTTATTTTCTCATTGTATTGTAAATGTATACAAAAAAACATGGTATAAATAAAAATAAAAATACAAAAAAACATAGATATTCTAATAAAAGCCAAAAACAAAAAAAAACGAAGAATGTTATAGTATGTTATCAATCACAAATTAAAAATAAAATAAAAGGTGGTGCACCTACATTGTCAGATTTAAAGGATTTGATATTCAATTTGGAAGATATGAAAGAACTCATACAAAGATATTATGTGGTTGTTAATGATACAAATCTTCGGATTCAAGACCCTGATAAAACATCATTATTACAAACCTATATGATTGAAACATATTCAGCTGCAATAGAATCATTAAAAACAATTAAATATACTGATATAGCGCAATATAGTGATATTCAAAAATTTTTAAAGAGAGTAAAAGAGGATTTACCAGATGAAGATTATAATATAATAAAAGAATCTATAACGAATATACAATGGAATGAAAGTGAAATAGAGGGTAATGCAAATGAAGTCATTAACAAAATCATAGAAAATTATAGTAAAGTCAAACTAAAACTCGAATTACTTACAACTGATAATATAATTGGGTTTATAAAATTATCAAATCTAAGATTTCAGGGAAAAGAAGCAGAAAAAACAAAAGAAAAGGTAGTAGAGATGAATTATCAGACATTTATAACAGATATAGCGATTAACAATGATTTCGGACTAGTAGAGACGATGGGATTTTTCAAAGATTTTTTCAATGAAATAAAACTTTTAATAGAAAGTGTTAGTTATACCAACGTAATGAAAGATGGTGGATCTGAAATAATCAAATATGATATATCTAAATCAACCGTTTCATCAGATATGAAACAAGTATTTGCTACAGAAAAATTATTTAACAAAGTTTTCCCAAAAGATGTCGCTGATGATTTAGGTATCCGTGATCAACTCGATAAGGCTTTAAAAAATAAAGAAATTTCAAGAGACCAATATAACGCCATGATTGCCGCGGTTGATACTCCTACAAAACCTTTTTCTACAAAAATTACAGAATCTGCATTAAACGTTGCGAAAATGATTGGAAACTGGAAGATGCCAACCTTTGGAACAAAAGTGACAGATGCCGTCGGTAAAAAAAACAACAAACAGGTTATAAAATTATTATGGTTTCCAAGAAGGGAATATAAAAAGGGACAGATTTCTACATCTGATACTAATGAATACGGTCAATTTATGGTTTTAATTGAACCAGAGAAATACGCGAATTCATGGGAATTCATGAACCAAAACTATTTTGGGGTCGAAGATTTATTGACGAATATAATGGACGGATGTCCTGGATCGAAATGTTCCAACGGAATCAGCCGTCATAGACCATATAAAGAACAGGTATTGGATATTACGAATTATCAACCCGAATTTGACGAAATTATGAAAAAAGAAAAGGAAGATAAAAAGGAAAAAGAGAAAAATAAGGATAAATCAGCTCTTACTGCTGAAAATTTGACAGCTAATCAAGAACAATATAATAAATAATATAATAAATAATTACATCATTCGCTTTATTGCATCCACATTATCAGATATTTTGTCTTCGACATTTGCTTCGACATTTGCTTCTACATTTACATTTAACATTTTATATAGATTATCTAATATGTTATATAGACCACTTATTTTTGATTCCATGTTCTCAAATTTATCAACTAAAATGTCTAATTTGGTTTCCAGAATCTCATAATTATTCTTTTCTGGAACTGCAAACCTCACATGTTTATCCTCTTTTATTATATCTTTTACATCATTATCTATAATAATCGATTGAATCGCATCTTTCGGAACATCATTTGTAATATTTACTCGTATATTTTGTTTTTCTTTTTTTTGTTCTTCTATTTCTACTCTCTGTATAGGTAATAACTCTTGTAAGTCCTGTTCTCGCATTTTTTTATGGTTCTCAATTAATTCATTCATATTTGTAATGACATCATCATCTATTTTCTCAGAAAAATCAATCGTCTGGGGTTTCTGAACTTCAAACATGGTTTTATATTGCGATTGTCTTATCTCAAACTCACTCATATTTGTTTTTGTTGGAACATCACGGGTATCAATTGATTTATTTATTGAAGGTTGGTTTATAGAGGATCGTTCAAGTTCTCCCAATTGTTTAACCATATATGAAAGCACATCACGGTTTATCTTATATAAATCATTCCTAGTAATATTGGGCGGTGCTCGATTATAATATTCTTGAATTATATTTTTGAACCAATTATTTTTGTTATTTTGAGAACCTGGTGGAAAAACTACATTACAAAGCGGTACTTTATTAATCATTTCCCATAGAATATTTTGATTTTCAGCAGCTATAAACAATGCCATATAAATAGTAATATGAGAAAATCTTATATAGAAATATATCATATATATTTTATATATGAGTCCACCTATATTTTTGGACTATATTTTTTCAAAGGGTGAACTCGACTACATTTTGTCAAATGAAGACATTTTGAGAAATCGAGAACTTTTAACCGAAACAAATAAGAAAATAAGCTTCACTATCGATTTACCTGAAGTCATGAGAACCAAGTTAATAACAAGTTTAGGACTATCTGACAGTTTTCGTTCGAGAGTTCCAATGACATGGATGTCTGAGGATAGTTCGCCGCATATTGATGCAGGTGAAGATAATTTCGAGAATACCATCATTTTATATCTATCTGATAGTAATGGTTCTCTCATTCTTGATAATGAAACCTATGATATTCGTGAGAACCGTGCATTCAAATTCCCAAAAGGAGTCAGCCATCATACTGAAAATTGTTCGTCTATAAGATTGATGCTTGGTCCAATGAGCGAAACTGGATTCCCGGTAGGAGTTCCACCAACATTCAATGTTAATTATTTTTCAACATCCAATGATGTGTTTCCTGACCCAAATATGGGTAATGTTGTATATTTAACATCAAACTCAATTATTTCTACTACAACCACATTTCCAGATAGTTCTTTTATTTCACCTCCTTCACCAGGATTAACATTATTATATTGGACGGGACAAAGTGGTTATAGTGGTAATTATACAACTGTTTCATATAATCCTGGTGATAATGCGACATTGACAGATAATATATATTTGTATCCTGTTTGGTCTGACCCAATCGAGCCTCCGCTCCCAATCACATTGTATTACTATTATCCTAGTGATACTAGTGGAGGAAATGCGTTTTCGAATCCACCAGACCCAAATGCCGCCATTTATTCGGAAATCAAAGACCCTAGTGATAACCCGCAATACATTGCAAGCACAAATGTTCTTCCGGGAGATATCACTATATATCCACCAATAACTGGTCTGACACTTATTGGTTGGCAGGGAGTCCAATATGAGGTAATTGATAATGTAGTTGTATACACAGATATCTCGTTTAACACTGGTGACTTGTGGTCGACTGTATATAATACCTATTTGTATCCTGTTTGGTCCACGCCAATCGAACCTCCACTCCCAATCACACTGTATTATTTTGTGGATAGTGCCACCATGTCTGACCCACCAATCACTGGTTCGGCAGTCTATTCGGAAATCAAGGATCTAAGTGAGAACCCACAATACATTGCAAGCACAAATGTCCTTCCGGGAGATATCGTGATTTCACCACCTACGCCGGGTCTGACCCTTCTTGGTTGGCAAGGTCTCCAATATACTATCGTTGACAATGTCGTCGTCTATGCACCAGTTTCATTTGATTTGGGCGACTTGTGGTCTACTGTATACAATACCTATTTGTATCCTGTTTGGTCCACACCAATCGAACCTCCACTCCCAATCACACTGTATTATTACTACCCTGCTGATATCAGTGGAAGCAATTCGTTTACAAATCCACCAAACCCTAGTGCAGCCATTTATTCAGAAATCAAGGATCTAAGCGGTTCGACACAATACATTGCAAGCACAAATGTCCTTCCGGGAGATATCATCATATATCCACCTACGCCGGGCCTGACCCTTCTTGGTTGGCAAGGACTCCAATATACGATTGTTGATAATGTAGTCGTGTATGCACCAGTTTCATTTGATTTGGGCGACGTGTGGTCGACTGTATACAATACCTATTTATATCCTCTTTGGTCCACACCAATCGAGCCACCACTCCCAATTACGTTGTATTATTTTGTGAACTCAACTGTCATGTCAAACCCACCAATTACTGGGGTTGCAGTGTATTCGGAAATCAAGGATCCGAGCGACAACGCACAATACATTGCAGCAACAAATGTCCTTCCAGGAGACATTGTGATTGAGCCACCAATTGTAGGTCTTGATCTTCTTGGCTGGCAGGGACTTCAATATGTGATTATTGACAATGTAGTCGTATACACAGATATCTCATATAGTTTGGGCGACCAATGGATCCCACAATACAATACCTATATATATCCTGTTTGGTCCACACCAGTTGGACCTCCTCTACCAATCACATTATACTATTTCGTTGATTCTGCAACCATGTCAATGCCACCAAATACAAGCGCTGCAGTATATTCATTGGTGAAAGAAGAAGGGGTTCCACAATATGTAGCAAATTCATACGTTTTACCAAGTCATACATTTTATTTACAAGGATATGCACTTGTAGGATGGGTAGGAGTCCAATTCGAAATTATCGATAATGATATCATATATACACCTATTTCCTACGGTCTAGGACAATTATGGCCTGCTGTATACAATACCTATTTGTATCCTGTATGGGAACGTATCATGTGTTTCAAAGAAGATACCCAAATCTTATGCTTAGACTCTCGTGACGGCAAATCTGAAATATATATGCCTATCCAAGAATTGAGAAATGGGGACCTAGTCAAAACATTATCGAGCGGATACCAACCAGTATGTATGATTGGCAAGTCTAAGATATACAATCCACCGAACAATTTGCGATGCAAAAACCGGTTGTTTAAATGCAGCAAAGAACAATATCCGGAAATCATAGAGGATTTGTATATTACTGGTTGCCATTCCTTATTAGTCGAGCAAATTTCAGACAAAGAGCGCGAAGATTGTATTGAAATCATGGGTAAAATATATGTGACTGAAAACAGATATCGTATGATGGCATGCATAGATGAGAGAGCGCAACCATATGAGGAGGAGGGGCTTTATACAATTTGGCATTTGGCTCTGGCTCATGATGATTACCGCATGAACTATGGTATTTATGCAAATGGGCTATTGGTTGAGACAAGCAGTAAACGAATGATGGCTGAATATTCTGGTATGGAATTATTGGCATAGGGAAGAGAAAGAGAGAAAGAGAGAAAGATATAAGATATAAGATAAGATATAAAAAATAAATCCAATATAATATAATGGATTTATTCAAGCATACGTTATTCATCAATTTGAAACATCGAACTGATAGATTAGAACATGTTTTAAACGAATTTAAAAAAATGGGAATAGAAACAGCGGAACGGTTCGAAGCAATAAAGACCATCACAGGAAATGTAGGTTGTTCTCTAAGTCATATAAGATGTATTGAAATCGCGAAAGAGCGCGACTATCCCCACGTATTCATTTGCGAGGACGACATTACATTCACAAACCCACAATTATTATTAGAGAACATGCAAAAATTCAATGCTATCCAAACCAACTGGGACATGCTTGTCATTGGGGGAAACACTGGACCACCTTTTCAAAAAATCGAGGATTTCTATATACGCGTATTCAACGTCCAGACTACCACAGGATACATTATTCAAAAACATTATTATGATACATTATTAAACAATTTCAAATTTGGAATGAATAAATTAATTCGAGAACCTGAAAATAAAAAACAGTATGCAATTGATATGTATTGGAAACATTTGCAACAACGAGACCAATGGTATATGATAATCCCGTTAACAGTCGTCCAATATTATGATTATAGTGATATCGAACAAGCAGTCGTTAGTTATGAAGGATTGATGTTGGATTTAGAAAAGAAGGAGCTTATTGAAATGATGCGTAGAAAACAGGAAGAGGAATATCAAAAACAACAATTCTTTTCCATGTTTCCGAAGAAGTAAAAATCCGTCGATGAAGTAAAATCGGAAGAAGTAAAATCGGAAGAAGTAAAAATCCGTCGATGAAGTAAAAATCCGTCGATGAAGTAAAAATCCGTCGATGAAGTAAAAATCCGTCGATGAAGTAAAAATCCGTC
>Ga0114966_10004330_pt1 | contig 12229 bp, 8 predicted proteins | sample M_130207_XF_Meta_FD_87029 | JGI IMG/M metagenome (GOLD analysis project Ga0114966, IMG submission 87029) | Freshwater microbial communities from Lake Montjoie, Canada to study carbon cycling - M_130207_XF_MetaG | ecosystem: Environmental > Aquatic > Freshwater > Lake | place: Lake Montjoie...
CTTCGACCAGACGCTCGGATCAGCCAATCTCACCACGCTCGGATCCTTTTTCAGCGAGCGTCTGCGCACCAGCACCGGACTCAGTCGCGAATACTTCCGCCAAAATCTCAGTCGCGCCGTCATCACCGTGCCAGCGACCGGAGAGACCCGGCTGGTTGATCTCACTGGCCAACCCATCGCCAATCCTGCCGGCTACAACATCCCGGTAGAACCGTTCAACCGCACTTACGCCACGAACCAAACTTACGGCGGGGTCTTCCGCGTCCTGCCTTGCTCGCGTTCGCCGCTGGCTACTTCGAATCTTCCCTGTTCACCGATAGCGTTAGCTTCGAACTCGGGGGTCGGCCCCGCCTCCCGCGTACAGGCGAAGGGCGCGAGTTCAGCCTCCGATTTAATTTATTGACCGACCGAGTCAACGCCACCCTCACCCGGTTTCAAACCACCGCTGAAAACAACGCTCTCGGCCTCAGTGCCGCCGCGCAGACTGAGCTCAATGCGCTCCTCCCCGCCGGTCAGCGTCTGCTCGGGACCGGCGATTATCGCGATCAATCAACCTCCGGCTGGGAATTTGAACTGCAATCCAACCTCACCCGCCAGCGGACCGTGCGCGCCACCTACTCCGTGAACCGCGTGATCTTCGGCCGTTTCTTTCCGCTCGTCCGACCCTATCTCGCCAGCGCCCGCACCGCGGCCCAAGCTCAAGGCCTCAACCCGACAACGCCACCCGTATCACCCAGCAACTCCTCGACGATACCGAGGGCGCCGTCCGCGCCGTCCGCCGCGAGACCGCCAACCTGACGACGCGTTACAGTTTTACCGAGGCCCGTCTCAAGGGTTTCGCCGTCGGCCTATCCACCCGCGACGCGCTCGGCAAGGCCCGCAGTGCGCTCTCCTCTGGCGGGCAAGTCATCCTTCCCACCACCAAAACCGACACCACCATTCTGGTAAATCCGTTCGTCACCTACCGACGAAAACTTTTCGGCCGCAACTGGACCACCCAACTCAACGTGAACAACGTTTTTAATCTCCACTCCGATCAAGGCACTAGCTACACGTGGCGCCGCTTCACGGAACCCCGCCAATTTATCACCACTGTCACGATGGAATGGTAAGCGTTAGGAGGGCTCACTTCGATCCGGATCGCCCCAAGCCTTGGCGCCCGGCACCCCGATGAGCCAAGGTCCCCGCCCCTCCCGAGTTACTGACCAGCGGCAACTCCACTGGATAAAGATCCCCTCGGCCCAAGCGACGCATCGGTCGTCGCGACAGTCGTCTCTTGCCAGCGAAAAGTCGCTACCCCCCGCAACTCGCGTACAAAGATTTCGTCGCCGCACACCGCCAGATGCGCCCAGGTATCTTCATCCGCCACTTTCCGCTGGTCGAGCAGCTCGAAGCCCTTCGGGTCGGCTTTCATTAACAGGAGAATGCCGCGCTCATCTAACGCGAGGATGCGATCACCTTGCGCAACCATGCTCACATACTTGCCAAATGAGTCCGAGCTCCACACCCGCGTGCCCGTTTTTAGATCAATACACGTGAATCGCTGGTTGCCCATGTGCAGGTATGCATAGCCCCCGATAACAATCGGCGAGGACATGTAGCCTTGAGCATTGTTACTCCACGCTTCGCGCACGTTGATCGCTCCATCTGCTTTCGCAATCGTGAAGAGCCAACTCCGATTTTGGTAACTACTGGTAAAAACCGCATCGCCGACAACCGTGGGCGTTAAAATATTCATACCGCGAAAAGAGGGCACGGGCTGCGTCCAACCCACCGCTCCGGACTCCGGATCAATCCCCGCCAACTGTTCTCGGGACTGCACGACCAACTGCCGTTGACCGTGCAGTGTCGCCAGGACCGGGGATGAGAACGCTCCCGAAGAACCCGCGCCTCCTTTTCCCGGCAAAGCGCGCCACACAATTTCACCCGTCGCCTGCTTCAGTTTCACCGTGGAATTCGCCGCCTGAATAAAAATCGCGTCCCCGTCCAACAACGGCGAACATACCAGCCCGAAATCAGGCACGCCGGTCCCAAACTGCTTCGCGAAATCCACTCGCCAGCGCTCCTGCCCGGTTCGCGCGTCCATCGCGACAAGGACGTCTTTCATTCCTGCCACAAAAACCAAATCTCCATTGGTCGCCGGAGTGGCCCGAATCCAATCGCCACGGGATTTCGCGTAAAAAGGCACCGACATCGCCCCCGCCCAGCCGTGGCGCCAAACCTCCCTCCCTGTTCGCCGATCCAAAGCCCGCACCATCTCCTGCGATTTATCCAGCGTCTCGGTCACGTAGACGAGGTCGCCCGCAACAATCGGTCCCGAGTAGCTAGGCCCCAGCGCCACCCGCCAGCCAGCGCGCAAAACCTCGGGTCCTAAGCGGGCCGGCCACGCCGCCCCCGCGACCTTGCCATCACGGGTCGGTCCACGCCACTGCATCCACGACTCCGCCCCCGCCGCTGCCGCGGGCGAGTTCACCGAAGCGCCCGCGACCGCTGCGCCAAGGGGCGCAATCCCTCCACCCAAACCAACGCAGAAAAAAAAACCGCCCAAAAAAACGCAAGACGACCGAATCTTCATTCTGTACTTACGAGTAGCTCACGGCGGCAGATGCCTCCGATGATTTCAAACGTCAACCCGGCCTGTCCGCGGTTCGACCGCATCGCTGCGACCGACCGAGAATTTTGCGAGGCTTCGCCAAAATGACTGACGCAACTTCAATCATTGGACACCCGCGGGCGGCCGAACTCAATACCGTGTTCACTCAGAACGGGGCGCACCAGGCATCCCGCCGCGGCCCAAAGGCGGAGCGCGATTTTCTGCTAATTTGCCGTGAGCTTGATGCATTCATCAGGATGAGCCCCCCGCGCCATCGGCTCGCGCCATTTCAGCGAAAACCTACTCCCGTTCCTTCGTTTTTCGTGACGACCACACCGGTCCATCCATCGCCGCCATCACATACCGCCATCACCACTAACACGTGTTCACCTTCGCCTAAAAAAACCGCTCCGGCGTTAACCGCACCCCAGCAGATCTGGTCCCGATGCGCGCCTCTCGCCTCGTTTCCCTAATCCCCCTGCTTCCTTCAACCTGCTCGCTGCATCTCTCGGCAGGCTCTGCCGGCCCTCCCGTTTTCGCCCCGCGGCACGGCAGGTCCGAGATTATTTTGAGCATTGGCACGAATTATTTATCGAAAAATCTGGACGAAACCCTGCACCTTCAGACAGGGGTTAGGCGTCAAGACGGTGTCCGCCAATTCCTTCAGTCGAAGCAGTTGGGGTTCATTACAATCCCTAGTAGATACAGATACACATGAAGTTCCGATTCAATCACACCCTCGCTGGGAGACTTTTGCTCGCCGCGGGATTTTTTGGTTTAAAGAGTATGGGATCAACCGCGGAAACGCCCAAAACCGAGATGGCGCCCTTCCGGGTGGAGGCTGAGTTCGGGGTGGACGGTCTGAGGATTCAAAACTCGAACTCCGTGTTGAACGCGTACTTGTTGGAGCAACATGGCGTCGCGCAACTGCAAGATATCACCGGCGTGGCCCCCAACCTCGGCACGAGCAACAGCGATACGCGCGGCTTCGGCGACGTACTTTCATTACGCGGCGTGGCGAACTCCATCTTCTTTTCCTCACCAGCGGTCGGATTGTCGATCGACGACGTCCCCAGCGGTTCGGTCTCCTCGTATCCGAGCACCCTGCTCAACATCGAAAGCCTCAGTGTCAAAGCCGGCCCTCAGAGCACCGACTACGGCCGCAACGCTCCCGGTGGCATCATCGATATCAAAACGCGGACGCCGGGTTCGAAACACCAGGGGAAGCTTTTAATCGACTACGGATCCTTCAACGCCGGCGCCCTCCTCGCGGCCTTCGATGGCCCGATCAACAAAAACGCCAAGTACAGCGTGAGCGTCGGCCTCAACGACCACGACGGTTACATCAAAAATACGTTTAATAAACGCACGGACGACGACCGCCGTTCGGTCGCGGGCCGGGGAAGCCTCTACTTTCAAGCGGCCGATCAGTGGCAGGTGCGCGTGGGCGCCATGATGGAAAAGATCAGCGACGACGCAACTCGGCTGAGTTCATTATTCAATGCCGATCCTTTCACCGTTTCATCGAACGTCGTCGGCGTGACGAAGATTGAGCGGGCGCAGCTTTCCTTGCAGGCGAAGAAAGCCTTTTCGTGGGGTTCGCTCACCTCCACGACTTCTCGCCAGAAGTGGGATCTTGATCCTTCCATCACCGACCTCGATCTTTCGCCGCTCGCGCTCGCCTCCTCGCGCGTCGTTCAGAACGAAGCGACGTGGACTCAGGAATTCCGCGCGGAATCCACCCCCGGCGCGAATCGGCCCCAGTGGCGCGCAGGCTTATTTTATTTCGGTTCTACCATCGAAGGAGACGCGACGCGTGAATTCATCGTGCCTCCGAGCACCTTTGTCCCCCCGGGATTTGTGCAAACGGAACGTTCCGTCTTTGCCATCGGTCAGGCTAACCTCGCCGGCTATGCCAATGCGGATTACCCGATCACGCCAAAGACCCTCGTCAAAGTGGGCGTTCGTCTGGAGCAAGCGGACTCCGACCTAAAACGCACCAAGGCGAGCTCCAACAGCTTCCGCTTTCCGTCACCCCAAGATCCGCGGGTCAGTCTTTCCCAAGGCAACGAACACGTTTCTTTCAGCGGTGGCATCGTCCACACCCTTTCGCCTGCGCTGAATTTGCAGGCGCGGACTTCGCTGGCCCAGAAACCCGATGGTTACAGCGGCTTTACCGCCAACCCCAACTTAGCGCGCTTCGATAGCGAGCGGCAATGGGCGACCGAGGTCGGCGTCACGTTTGGCCCGCCCAAGGGACGCTTTGGCGGCAGCGTCCTCGCATTCTACAATCAAATGGATCGTTATCAATTGGAGCGGACCGTGCCCAACTCGACCGATTTTGTCGTGGTCAACGCGGCGGGTGTCATCGCGCGGGGATTCGAAGCCAAGTTCATGTGGAACCTCGTGGATAAAATCTGGTGGGATTTCCAAGCCGGCTACACCGATGCAACTTTCGACAACCATCGCGATGCCAGCGGTGCGCGCGTGGACGGCAAACGCGTCCCGTTCATCCCCACCGCGACCCTCCGCACGGGTATCACTTGGGATCTCGGCCGCGGTCTTTCCGCTAATGCCAGTTACGCCGCCGTCGGGCGCACTTACTACGATGAGCGCAACACCGGGACGTTTGCCCAAAAGGCCTACGGTATCGTCAACGCCCAGCTGCGCTACCGCTTCGAGAACTACACCTTCGCCGTTTACGGACAAAATCTTTTTTCCAAAAACTATTATCAGTTTATCAATCCCGAAATCTACGCCGGGAGTCCCGGCGCACCTCGCCGTCTGGGCGTTCAAATATCGCTCGTTTATTGATTCGCGTTGCGCCTCCGAAAAAGTCGTTAGTGAATGCATCTCTGGTACCTCAATTCCGTTTTTTCATTATGAAAACCGTCGCCCGTTTCGTTCCCGTCCTCGCTGCCTTCGCTGCGACCGTCGGGCTCGCTGACCTCCACGCCGCCTCCGGTTGGCTCAATTGGCGAGGCCCCGACCGGGATGGCGTCTCAAAAACGAAAATAGCGCTGCCCGACAAGCTGGAGATCGGCGGCGCCAGTCACCGGTGGTCCTACAAAGTAAAAGGCGCGGGCGCGCCAGTCATCGCGGATGGTCGGGTCTACGCGTTTGGGTTTTATGGTGAGACGACCGACGTCGAAGAGACCCTGATCTGCCTTGATGTTAAAACGGGCGCGAAACTGTGGGAGCACCGTTTCTCTGATTTCATTAGTGATACCACCTACAACCGCTACGCGATTGGCGCGCCAGTGATCGACGGCGAGACCGGTAACGTCTACTTGGAATCGACCTGCGGCGTCGTGATGGCGCTTAGTCGCGATGGCAAACTTCTCTGGCAACACTCGATGATGGAGGAGTTCGGTCGACTCACCTTTCCCAATGGCCGCACGGGTGCACTCGTCGTCGAAGGAGACCTCGTGATTACGGACGGCATCACGGCAAATTGGGGCGCCGATGGCCCCGCCCGGAATCGATTCTATGGGTTCGACAAACGCACGGGCGAGCTCTGCTGGTTTTCTACCCCAGGGATCGAGCCCATCGACAGCACGTTCGCGACGCCCGTCTACGGCAATATCGGTAACCAAAGGGTAATCTACCAAGGCACCGGTTGCGGACACGTCGTGTGCATCAACGCCCGCACCGGCGAACCCGTGTGGCGCTTCCGGCTATCGGGCGCCGGAGTCAACGCCGATGTCATCCTCGCCGGCCCCGGCCGCTTGATTGCCGTCCATGGCAAGGAAAACATCGATTCCACCAGTCACGGACGCTTGGTTTCTCTGAACATTCCCACGGAATATCCCACCGGCCCCAAGCCAGTCATTCTCGGAAAGGAAGTGGAAGGATGGCGCAACGATGACTTCGTCGCGTTCAGCAGTTCGCCGATCATGGTGAACAATCGAGTATACGGCACGATCGCGACGGGCAGCCTCGTGTGCGCCGACGCCACCACCGGCAAGACGATTTGGTCGGAGAAACTCGCGCCCGATCAACTGCATGCTTCCCCCGCCTATGCGGACGGCAAACTCTACGTCCCCATGCTCCATGGCACCGTCAGCGTGGTTAAAGACGCTGGCGACAAGGCGACCGTCATCTCCGTCAATCAAATGGGCGCCCCCTGCCTCGGAGCACCCTCGTTTTATGGCGACGCCGTTTTCATCTTTACCAAAGAGGCCCTGCACTGCTTCGGCCCCAAGGCGAGCGCGGCGAGCATCCCGCCAAGCGTCGCGGTGGCTCCTGAGGCGCCCTCCACTGCACCCATCACCCAGCTGCAAGTCGTGCCCGCCGAGTTCGCCCTTTCTCCTGGTCAGTCCCAAACCTTCACCGTTTATGGATTAGATGCCGCCGGTCGTCGCGTCCGCGCGGTCAGCAGCGAGGCAACTTTTGCCAAGTTTATCCCGCCGACCGCCCTCGTGAAATCTGAAGTCGATGCGGAGATCGTCGGCAACGTGATCAAGACCACCTCGACTTCCAAGATGTCCGCTGGGCAGATCCAAGTGAAGTGGAACAACCTCGTCGGCATCACCCGCGGGCGCATCGTAGCCGGCCTCGGTTACCGCGAAAACTTCGAGAGCCTCCCCCTCGGTCAGAAAAACGAAGCAGCCGAAGACGTCGGCTTCCCTCCACTGGCCTGGCTGGGAGCGCGTGTAAAATGGCACGCCCTCGAAAAAGACGGCAGCAAAGTCCTCGCGAATCGTCTCGATACGATTCTCTTCCAACGGACGATGAACTTTATCGGTAAATCCGAGATGAAGAACTACACGCTCGAAGCCGATGTTATGACCGACGGCACTCGCCGGGTCATGTCCAGCGTCGGTCTCGTCAACCAGCGTTACCTGATCGTAATGACCGCCAATAGCCGCATCATTGAAATCACGAGCAATCACGAACGGCTAAAAGCGTCCGTCCCGTTCGAGGCCCAACCCAACACCTGGTACCATCTCAAGACCCGCGTCGACCGCGACAAGACGGGCGCCGGTGGCTTCGTCCGCGCCAAGCTTTGGGAAAAATCCAAGCCCGAGCCCGCCGCTTGGACCATGGAGCTCCGCCAAGAAAAACTCCACGAAAACGGCGCCCCCGGCGTCTTCGCATTCTCCCCTCAAAGTCTTAAGCGCGTCTTCATCGATAATCTCGCCCTCTCCGCCAATGAGTAAGCTCACTCCCGCCCTCGCCCTTGCCCTAATCGCCGCCCTCGCGGTCGCCCCGTTCGCCCAAGCTAAAGACTGGCCAATGTGGGGCGGCACGGCCGACCGCAACATGGTCGCCGACGCCAAGGGCCTCCCCGACGATATCGTAAGCGGGAAGTTCCTGCCCAAGAGCGAGACCATCGATCCTAAATCGACCAAAAACATCCGCTGGGTCGGTAAGCTCGGCTCCCAGACCTACGGCAGTCCAGTCGTCGCCGGCGGCCGCGTCTTCGTGGGCACGAACAATGAGGCCCCGCGCGACGCCACCCAGACGGGCGACCGCGGTGTGTTGATGTGCTTTGATGAAAAGACGGGCGAATTTCTCTGGCAATTAGTCATCCCCAAAGTCGGCGCCGGCAAGGTCAGCGACTGGGAGTTCGTGGGCCTATGTTCTTCCGCCGCCATCGAGGGCGAACGCGGCTACGTCGTGAGCAACCGCGGCGAATTAATCTGCTTCGATGTGAAGGGTATGGCGAACGGTGACGATGGCCCCTATAAGGACGAGGCCAAGTTTTCCTCCGCGGACGGCAAGCCCGTCGCGGTAACTAAGCAGAGTGCCGATATTATTTGGGTAACGGACATCCGAACCGAGCTGGGGATTTTCCCGCACAACGTTTCCAGTTCCTCACCGTTAATTATCGGCGACAAAATTTTCATGTCGACCTCGAACGGGGTCGACTGGTCCCACCTGAACATTCCCGCCCCTTTTGCTCCCGCCCTTGTGGTCGTTGATAAAAACACCGGAAAGGTCATCGGCGAGGAGAGTTCGGGGGTTTCCCAGAGATCAATGCACGCTAGTTGGAGTTCACCCGCCTTCACCACCGTAAATGGTAAGGGCATGATTGTTTGGGGCGGCGGCGATGGCTTTTGCTACGGCTTCGACCCCGAGCCCTACAAGCACGCCGAAGGATTCCAAGCCTTGAAAGAGCTCTTCCGCTACGACGCCGATCCGGTGGAGTACCGCACCAAAAATGGCGCCCCGATTAAATACGCGACCCACGACGGCCCCAGTGAAATCATCGCGACCGTGGTCGTGAATAAAAACAAGGCCTTCATAGTCATCGGCCAAGATCCCGAGCACGGGGACGGCGTCGGCATGTTGAGCTGCATCGATCTCAAAAGCAGCGGCGACATTTCCGGAAAACCACTTTGGGTTAATAAAAATATCGGGCGTTCAATCTCGACCCCAAGCATCGTCGGGGACCTCCTATTCCAAGCGGAATATAAGGGTGATATCCACTGCATCGACATCAACACAGGCAAAGAATTGTGGGTTCATTCCACGAATAGTCGGATTTGGTCCTCCACGCTGGTGGCGGACGGTAAAGTCTACTGCGGTAACGAAGACGGCGAACTCGTTATTCTGCAGGCTAGTCGCGAGAAAAAGCTCATCGCCAAAATCGACTTTTTCTCACCTCTCTATTGCACGCCCGTTGTTGCCAATGGCACGATCTTCGTCGGTACCCACACGCATCTTTTCGCAGTCGGCAAATAATTGCGCGACGCTCCGCCCAAACGGCTGCAACCCTCTCAAAGTAATCACTCCCGCGCTTGCGTTTAGGGCGGAGCCTCTTTCGCTAAAATCTATCTCCTCTATCGGCATGAGTACCACCCACACCGTCAGTTCCGCCCAAACCGCCTTAGATGCTTGGACACGCGAGATGATCGCCTGGCATTTTTCACCCGACACCGGTTCCGATTACTGGCTCAAGTGGGCCGAGACCGCCGGTTGGAATCCACTCAAGGAGATTACCTGTTTCGCGGATATCGCGAAAAAATTCGACCACTTCGATGACGACGTGCTGCGCGACGAACAGCCGGAACGTTTCGTGCCGCGCGCCTTCGCCGGGCGTCCTTATAACATCTTCGAGACTGGCGGGACCACCGGCATGCCGAAGCAACGTGTCGGCTGGGATGACTACAAGGTCGACTATGAAGAGTTCAGCGATCATTACGGCCCCGATTTCTTCCCTAAAGGGACCAATTGGTTGATGGTCGGCCCCACCGGGCCCCGCCGCCTCCGCCTCGCCATCGAGCATCTCGCCAACTACCGCGGTGGCTCGTGTTACTTCGTCGACCTCGATCCACGTTGGGTTAAACGACTCATCGGCATGGGCGAAATGGCCATGGCGCGGAAATACCAGGAACACGTCATTGACCAAGCCGCCGCCATCATCCGCCACCGGAATATCCAGTGCATGTTTACCACTCCCCGCCTGCTCGAAAATCTCGCCGAGCGCATGTCACTCGTTAAAGCGGGTATCAAAGGCGTCTTCGCCGGCGGTACCACCATGACACCGCAGTACGTCCGCTTCGTCGTTGAGGAGGTACTCGAGGGGCAGATCAATTTTGCGCCAACCTACGGCAACACGCTCATGGGTCTCGCCATCAGTCGCAAACTCCAGCCGGCGGACAATTATAGCATCACCTACTACGCGCCCCAACCGCGTGCCGCCCTCCGCGTCGTTAACCCCGATCGACCCTCCGAATTAGTGGCCTATGGCGAATACGGGCGAGTCGAGCTCACCACCATGACCAAGGAGTTCTTTGTCCCCCGCTTCCTTGAACGAGACGAAGCGATTCGCCGTCCTCCCTGCGACGAGTTCGCGTGGGACGGCGTCGGCGATGTCCGTCCTTTTCAGTCACTGACTAAGACGATCATTGAGGGCGTCTACTAAACCGCACCTCTCCGGAAACGACCCACCAGCCATGAGCGATACGATTCACATCCCGGTCCTGCGCATGGGCCAGACCTACCGGAGCCTCGATACCATCAAATTCGCAGTCGCGGGACACTCACTGGAGATCAGTGTCGCCAACTCCGGTTTGATTCGACGAGACTTACAACACCTCGCCCGAGCTGGGGCGAGCCTTCGGGCCATCCCCTGCAACACGCTCGTCGGCTACTGCGAGAAGGCCGCGGAACTTTATCTCCACGGCAACCTCCCGTGGGGCGACGGCGATCGCCTCCAAAGCCCAGCCGACTACGTCGCCGCCCTCTCCCAACTCACGGGCCTCCCACATAGCTTGGGTCGCGCCAACATGGGCAAGGTTCACGCCGCCATGTCCAACATCCGCGCGGTTATCGCCGGCCTCACTCGCGGTATGCCCCTCGAACTCTTCGATCGGGGCGTCGTTCGCCAAGAGGGTCTCGATATTAATTTCTTCCCGCAGACCGAGAGCCTCGGCGTCCTCCTCCCGAGTAATTCCCCCGGTGTCAATTCTCTCTGGCTCCCGGCGCTCGTGATGAAAATCCCCGTCGTCCTCAAACCCGGTCGCGAGGACGCCCTGACCCCCTTCCGCATTATCCAAGCGATGGTCGCCGCCGGTTTCCCCAAGAGCGCATTTGGGTTTTATCCCACCACTCACGACGGCGGCGACACCCTCCTTTTCGGTAACGGCCGTGCGATCGCCTTTGGTAATGATACGACGCTTAAAAAGTACGCGCCCTATCGTCACATCCAAGTCCACGGCTCTGGTCGTAGCAAGGTCCTCGTCGGCGATGACTCCGCCGACCAATGGGAGAAAGATCTCGACGTCATCGTCCATTCCATCTCCGCCAACGGCGGGCGGAGCTGTATCAACTGCTCATCCGTCCTCATCAGTCGTCACCGCGACGCCTTGGCGGACGCCCTCGCCCGTCGCCTCGCCGCGATCGAGCCCCTGCCTCGTGAGCACCCGGATGCCACCCTGTGCGGTTTCGCCAATACCGCCATGGCCAAAGGGATTGACGAGCGGATCGACGAATTACTCAAAGTTCCCGGAGCCACTGATCTCGCGGCGCGTTATCGCCAAGGCCCCCGTCTCGTCGAAATCCACGGGCAAACCTTTCTCCGGCCCACGTTGATCGTGTGCGATGATCTCCAGCATCCCCTCGCCAACACTGAGTTTATGTTCCCGTTTGCGAGTATCCTCCAAGTGCCCCAAGCCGACATGATCGAGCAAATTGGTGAATCCTTGGTCGTCTCCGCCTTTACCCGCGACCGTGATTGGAGCGCGGCGTTAATGACCAGCACCAATATCGAACGTCTCAATCTCGGGCCTTACTCAACGATGCGGGTGCAATGGGAACAACCGCACGAGGGCAACCTCTTCGAGTTCCTATACCGTCGGCGCGCCCTCCAAGGCGACCTGCCGAGCGCATAATCGGCCCATGATCGAACCGTTCGCCTCGCGGGCGGCACCCCGCCTCGTCTTTGGGCCGGGTGCCCTGCGCGATTTGCCGAACTATGTGCGAGAAACCGGTGCGAGCGCCGTCTTCCTCGTTACAGATCAGGGGATTGCTCGCGCCGGCCATGTCGAGACGGCGCGTCTCCTGCTAACTCACGCTGGCGTGGCCGTAACTGTCTTCGATCAAACCCAAGAGAATCCAACCGAGCACGATGTCGCCTTGTGTTGCGAGGCCGCCCGGAGCGCTCGGTTTGAATGCTTCATCGCCCTC
>Ga0114966_10004331_pt1 | contig 12226 bp, 8 predicted proteins | sample M_130207_XF_Meta_FD_87029 | JGI IMG/M metagenome (GOLD analysis project Ga0114966, IMG submission 87029) | Freshwater microbial communities from Lake Montjoie, Canada to study carbon cycling - M_130207_XF_MetaG | ecosystem: Environmental > Aquatic > Freshwater > Lake | place: Lake Montjoie...
AAACGAATAAAAGTCAAACACGACAGGGTTTTGTTAAAACAGGTAAAAAATATGACTGCGACTTAATGTTTGATAAAAACTCCGAATCACTAATACATTGGTTCGAAAATTTAGAAGAAAAGTGTCAAAAACTTATATTTGAGAAAAGATTTACCTGGTTTCAAAATAATTTGGAAGAAAGTGACATTGAAACAGCTTTTAACTCTACAATTCGTGTATATAAATCTGGCAAATATTATTTAATAAGAACAAATATTAAGAATAACCATAATAATTTACCTGCTATTAAAATTTATAATGAAACTGAAATACCATTGACGATGGAAGATGTAAAACCAGAGACAAATATTATTTCAATTTTAGAAATACAAGGTATTAAATTTACATCTAGAAATTTTCAAATTGAAATTGAAGTCAAACAAATGATGGTGTTGGATAACGAACCTATTTTTAATAATTGTTTAATTAAAACAAATAAAGCGAAGCAAAATAATTTAGAAAGCGTACCGAATATTAAAGATTTAGATGACAATATAAGTTTAGTGAACGATGCAACGTTAGAAGATGTTAAATGTTTAGAAGATGTTACCATTTCACAAAATAATAATACACACGAAGTTTGTAGTAGTAATAACACTATAAATACCAACACTATAAACGTAGATGATAATCATCTAAATGTAGATGATAAAGGACTCGGACAATTAGACGAGGAAAGAGACAACACGGACGTTGCTGAAATGTTAGAAGGTTTAATATCTCATAATATTCATTCGGAACTATCTGAAAAAGAGGATGGTATTTCTTTAGAAATCGAAGATTTAAATATGGATGAGGGCATTATTAAATTACAAGATGTCGATATTTTAGATAACTTAAATAATTTAGAAACAATTCAATTAAAAAAACCTAACCAAGTGTATTTTCATTTATATAAGGAAGCTAGAAATAAGGCAAAAATAGCAAAAAAGAATGCACTTTTAGCCTATTTAGAAGCAAAGAATATTAAGAAAACATATATGATAGAAAATATATATGATAGTGATAGTGATATTGACGAAGAAATTGATGAAGTTTCAGAAAGTGAATTAGAAGGACTTTAATTTTAATAAAAAGTTTTACTCAAATGTTTAGAATAATTAATATGTATTCTAAAAATTATTTTATCATTAATTTTATATAATGACAGTCTCTTTGAAGAAGTTATGGAATGACTATGGAATTGGAGCCATTATTGTTTTATTAATTATCGCATATTGTGTTAGTTTATTTGCTGGTTATTTAGGTGCAAAGGGTATGGTTGGCTCGGAGTCAAATGCTCCTATGCAAAAACAATACAAAAACACAAATGCACAAATGTCAGCAGGAGTCCGCGCATCGGACCCTAATGGAAACGAGGTTTTTGCCGCGGCAAATGGTGTACAAACAAGTATGCCAGGCGTCCCTTCATCGTGCTCTAATCCAAATATTCAAAATCCTGCCGAACTTTTACCTAAGGATTCTAATTCCCAATGGGCTCAATTAAACCCTTCTGGTAAAGGTGATCTTGCAAACGTTAATTTATTAAAAGCTGGTTACCACATTGGTATTGATACTATTGGCCAAAGTTTAAGAAACGCCAACTTACAAATTCGTTCTGAACCTCCTAACCCACAGTTGTCAGTAGGACCATGGAACCTGTCGACAATCGAACCGGACTTTCAGCGAGTGCCTTTGGAGATAGGCAGTGGTGCACAATAAATAATTTAATAGTTTTGTTACTATTATGGTCTCATTGTTATAATTTAGAGCAACGCGTATTTTACATGCCGACTTTTATTAATTCTTATAAATTTTTAATGTTCTTCTTTTACACCTTTTAACATTTCAAATGCCGACTTGTTTCCCAATAAAAAGTAATATCTTGTGAAATATAAGTTTTAGTGACATCCTCTTGAACAACTTTGTTTAATAGAACCATAACCACTCGAATTACAATTCCAACAAACAATTCTTAAATTATTAATTGAATGTATTTTTGTATTATCTGTTCTATCAAATGAAAATTGATATACACAATATGGTGTATAATTACAAAATAACATTTTACATTTACAACCATAACATAAATCAGTATCTAATTCATCAACTAATTTAATAGCATCCTTTAATTTTATGGTTTCTAACCCTTCGTTTTCTAATGGGAACTTTTCTTTTTTACATTTATCAACTCGTCTATAGTCTCCCAATTTATTATAAAACTTTTTTGAAAAATCATTTTTATCTTCAATTATTACCATTTTATTAAATAATATTAATTTGTTTTTAATATTATTTATATATTTTAAATCTTATTTATATATTTTAAATCGGCGTTTGAAATGTGAAAAGGTGTAGTATATTTCTTATTATTCAATTTATTTTTATAGTAATCTTTATTATAAGCATAAATAAAATAGTTTTCATAATTGGTTGGTTTTATTTTATCTATTGATGATTTTTTCTCCACTTTTTATACACACTTTAACATTTCAAACGCTGTTTTTATATAAGTATATAATATAATGGTTGAGTCAATATATTATACTGGAATTGGCGCAAAAAAAAACGGTAAACATACAGTTAAAGAATTTTTAGGAATAATGAATAAACACTTCAGCGTAGAATGCTCTGAGTTTTTGCCAGATTTAGATTATAAACCTTGCGGCGAATACAAAGAAATGAATGCCAAAGTGCGCGCAAAAGTGAGAAAAATAATGGAATATAATATTAAACATAACAAGCCTATAATGGAAAATACAGGATTAGATAACCCAGGAATATATAGTGAACACCCTGGAAAAAGTAGGAAAAAATATAAAAATTTGCTAAATAAATGTAATAAATATAAAAAAACAGCAAAAAAAAGAAAATGTAATTTAGACGAATACGTCAAATTTAGTGGCGCCGAAACAAAAATTTAGGTGTTTGAAATATAAAAAGGTGTAAAAAGTTGATTAAAGTAGATTTTTTGCCCCACTTTTTATAAAAGTGGGTTAAAGTAGAATTTTTGCTCTACTTTTTATAAAAGTAGATTATATGGAGAAACATGGTATATTTTTTTATATTTTTATAGGATTTATTCTTTTTCTTTGTTTAGCTATATATTATCAATCAGACGCATATAATCTCAAATGTATCATAGCATCGGAAGACGGAAATCGTTATTGCGTTAGAGAAAGGGAAAAACTAGAATTAGCTGCAAATCTTTTAGCACAAGTTACACAAAAAATGAAAGATATGGTTACCTATATGAATTCCAAACATCCAGAAGATGAACGCACCAAACGGCTCGTGGAAGGGTTTAATCCAAAAAAAATCAGCGAAACATTGCCCACCAGCGAGTTAACTGCTTATAGTGAAAACAAAGGAGAGAAAATCGCCTTTTGTTTAAACACTAGCAAAGAAGGTAATAAACTAATCGATATTAATACACTCACCTTTGTTGCCTTACATGAGTTATCACACATTATGACCGAATCTATTGGACATAAACAAGAATTCTGGGAAAACTTTAAATTTTTATTACAAAATGCAAAAGAAGCGGGTATTTATGACCCGGTCGATTATAAGAAATCACCACAAGAATATTGCGGTATGACTATAAACGATAACCCATATTATGATTTGACATAAATTCAATTATCGTTATATTGATTGACAGCTTCTATTATATTATTTATACAGACTAATTTTTTTTGTATAAATGCGATTCTGCTTTCATTTCCTGGAGTTTCTTTCAATTCATCTAATTCACATAATAATTTAATAGCGCTGGCTATGCTTTTTTTAAGTATTTTCTGGCAAAAATTCTTTGTCAAATATGTCATTACAAAGTAAAAGAATAAGTTTTTAATTTATTTACCAAAGATAATAAATTAAAAATAATAATAGATTTATATATATGTCAAAATCATCATCTATAAATTCATCAGACACAACAAAGAAAGAATATTTAGATACCAATATATATAAAATAAAAAAACTAGTAAACGGAGATATAGAAACTATATATGTTTTTAATGGTAGAAAAACCGCAGAATCAGACGAAGAATTATTTAAGACAATATTCACTGAAGAGGAAAATGAAGAAATTAAGACACAACGAGTATCTGTAAAGTTTTCGGACCAACAAATTCATTTTGACGATTCTATTGGTACTATTAAAATTAAAATACTGAATGAACTCAAAAAAGAGCTGGCATTGGATGAAATCTATCTCTATTGCCAGAAAGTAGAAACGTTAAATGCGGTCTCTGTTTATCAATCGCTTACACAGAAAAATAAATTGGAATTAACCAAAGTCAGATTAGAACAATTCATGTCAAATATTGTTAGTGATGAATACGGCAACCCAATTAAAATGCCAGAAGACAAGGATTTTTACACATTTGATGATATTTTTGAAATGAAATTCAATAATAAAAAATATATTGTAAACAAAGTGTTAGGTCAAAAATTTTTTATTGTTGAAAACGAATATCCGTTTGTATGCAATCCTTATGATGTCAATGATTATGACAAATTTCTAGAAAAATCCGCTCGAAAATCGTTAACCACATTAAATAGCCATTTATTATTAAATAGTGGAAACATTGTCGATAATAGTATTTATTTATGCTTGGCGGAAGACGTTATTTCTTATATGGGTAGAAAAGAATTATCCGAAGAAACAACTATGAAAATCTATTATCCATTTTTATATAACAAAAATATTAATAATTTGGAAGACATTGAAAAACAGAGAAATAAATTAATTCAAGCGAACCAAAATTTGCTGAATGAGAAAACGCTCAATACATTTAAAACGATTGACATGTTTTATGATGTTTATCATTTCAAAAAAACCGAATTAAATTACATTAGCAAAGGAATCAAATATATTAAAGCGGTTTTACGACCTGAATTTTCCATTAAAATTCCTCTGGAAGTCATATTTAAAGTGATTCACGCCACATCAGAAAACCCATTGATTAAATATAATCCTTCGTCTAGGCAAGAAAACGTTTATAGACTTTTTACAGACAAAATTGCCATCGACGGTAGAAAAATCCCTTATTTAAAAAAAGCGACGATTTTCAAATTAAAAAAAACGATTGCTAGAAATAAGTCTGTTGCGGTGTATATAGAGACTACGAATATAGAAACAACGCATTCTTTAGTGTGCGAGTTTGACGAAGAAGGGTATATAACAATTATTTCGGAATTTACCAGTGGTGTTAGTATACATGATATAAATCAAATATTTAAAACCGCAGTAAATCCAATTATTACAGAAATAAAAAAAAATTTAGAGCAAAATGGATACAAATTAAATGTATTTAATAATGTAAACGACGAAAACATTGAAATAAAACAACTTACCTACGAAACACAAATAAAAATTACAAAGCCATTGGATATTGATGCTTACAAGGGTTGTATTTCAAGTGTTTTTATTAATGAAACCAATGCCTTCAAAGGGAATACTGTGAAATTGCGTTTTAAACGCGTAGCAAATTACAGTAATTTTACAAGTCAAGAAGCGTTTATTTTAGAAAAATCCGAGCAAGGGTTAAGAGGTGACCAAATTATAGAAGCTCTTTTCGATAATTTTAAAGATGTCTTAAATCGTAAAGAAGCCGAAGAAATGGTGAAAAAAATAGCAAATGAGATGGAAATTGAACATGGTGTTAGAAAATCTGATATTAAAATTAAGAGTAGTCCAGGATTTAAAACGAATATATCCCTTGAAAAGGAAACTGGTATCATAACGATTGTCACTGAAAACATTAACAATATCAATTATTTATATTCTTTACCAATTTATTTAGACACGTTAGTTCGATTGACACAAGATAAGAATTCTACCGCGTATCCGGTGAAAGATATAAACCATTTATGTTTAACAAAGGAAAAACATGATATATTTGTGGATGACATTATTTCGACATCGGAAGAGTCGGCATTAAAATCAGAAATTCCTTCTCTCGAGCCAGGTGACGAAGAAGTGCAATACAATAAATTTCAAACTGTGGAAATGAATAAACCTAAGGGCGCAATGAGTTTATTTTTTAATGATGACGATGATGAAGAAAATGAGTCAAGTAATGAATATGGGGGTGGTAAGGATATGGAAATAGACATTTCCGGCGGAGACGATGATTCAGATTCATCTATTTCAAGTGAGAATGACAACGAATCTAAGTCTCTAACATATAATGGTGTTACTGTTCCTAGTGGGTTAAGCAGCGGTGATTCTATAGAATCGAACGAAGCATCTATTGACACATCTCCTGAAGAATCTAAAATGAAAGATAAAACTGACGCCAAATTGGATTCATTTGATATAGTTTCTTCTCCAGAAGAATCCGTTGCATCAGAACAGCCTCTAGAGGAAGAGGCCATTGTAAAAGAAACTACTATTGTAGAAGAAGAATCAAAAGAACCAGAAGAAGAATCAAAAGAACCAGAAGAAGAATCAAAAGAACCAGAAGAAGAATCAAAAGAACCAGAAGAATCAAAAGAACCAGAAGAACCAGAAGAAGAATCAAAAGAACCAAAAAAACAAGAAATGGACGAAAACTCTTCGGATGAAGATGAAGATGACGTAAGAAATATTGATGGAATGAAACTAAACAAACCATATTATTTTCAAACTCTTATCGAAAAAAAGGATCCTATATTGATTTTAAAAGAAGACACACCACAATTTAATTCTTACCCTAGAACATGCAGTTCGAATATGAGAAGACAGCCTGTTATTTTAACAGACGAACAACTTGAAAAAATAAATAAAGACCACCCTGGATTTTTACGTGACGAAGATGTTGTAAAATATGGTTCGAATCCAACAAAACAATTTAATTATATTTGCCCTCGTTTTTGGTGTTTAAAAAATAATACGTTTGTTGACCCTAAAGATTTAAAAGAGGTGGTTGGAAAAGACGGCACAAAAGAATTAGTGCATCCTACCTGCGGTAAAGTATTACCAAAAAATGAAAAGAAAGTGAAACCAGGATATTATATATATGAATTTTATACACCAAAACCTGGTAAAAAAGACCAAAAAAAATACCCCAGTCTAATTCCCGATTCGCATCCAAACGGTTATTGTCTTCCTTGTTGTTTTGATAAATATAATACAGAAGGTAGAATGAAAGCTATGGATAAATGTATAAAAAAAGATAATAAACAGCAAGAAGTTCAACACGAAGAAATACGACATGGTGAAGAAATACGACATGGTGAAGAAATACGACATGGTGAAGAAATACGACATGGTGAAGAAATACGTGACAATGTAGAAGAAACACGTGTTGCTCCTGGAAATATCAAAACAAAAATATTCGAAGACAAGGAAGAAGATGAATATATTAAAGGACCTGACAAATTTCCTCTTGAACCTGGACGATGGGGCTATTTACCTGTAGAAATTCAATTAATGCTACGTGAAGTGAATGCGGATTGTCAAATAAGTAAAACGAATACCAATTTAAAAGATAATCATCCGTGTTTACTTCGTCATGGTGTAGAAGTGAATAACAAGCAATCTTTTATAAGTTGTATATCAGATGCTATCTTCTTCGGTAAAAGGGTCCTGGATGAAAATAATAAACCCACAAATCAAATGGCAAAAAATTTGACAATTAAGGAAATGAGAGAACGTATCATAAAATCTATATCGATTGACACATTCATCACCTATCAAAATGGTAATTTGGTAACCGATTTTAACGATTACAATAAAACAGTGGATGTGAATGAATATAAAATCACGAAATTATTTACAAAATTAGATATGAAAAAAGAAGACGATAAGTTATATTATTCAAAAGTTGTTTCAGCATATGAAAATTTTATTCATTTTTTAAGAGATGATGATGCGCTGATTGACCACACCTATTTATGGGATATTATAAGTATGCCAAATAAGTTTTTGTTTCCTAACGGCGTCAATCTTATTATATTTCAACTCCCCAAAGATGATATAACAAACAATGTACAATTATTGTGCCCAACCAACCATTATTCTTCTGAATTTTACGAAGCTAGAAAACCAACGGTTATTTTAATGAAGGACGATGGATATTACGAACCCATATATTCATATTCTACAAATAAAAACAAAATATCCATTACAAAAGAGTTCAAAGAATATGACGCAAAATTATCGAAAACAATGCGTGTCGTATTTAAAGAAATCATTAGACCTTTTTTCGATTTAATATGCGTGCCATTAGACAGTATGCCAAATGTATATAAAGCAAAGAGGCCTCTTTTGCTTTCTGATTTGGCGCAAAAATTAGATAAATATGAATATTCTATTCAAAAAATGGTGGTAAATTTCAACAATAAGGTTATTGGTGTTGTTGCCGAAGAACCTGAACCATCCAAACGAAGTGGATTTATACCTTGTTACCCTTCGGCAATAGACGAAGATATTAAAAATGGCCTAGATTTCGTATTCATGACCGATGTAACCTTATGGAACACGTATATTGATACCGTTCAATTTTTAAATAAATTGGATAAAAGAAGTAAAAAACGCAGAGCCGAGCCTGATATTCCGTGTAAGCCGGCATTCAAGGTAGTTGAAGATGAACACGTGGTGGGGATTTTAACAAATACAAACCAGTTTATACAACTCTCTCAACCCATTCGATTAGATGAAGTAAATACGGATTTAGACTTACCGTCGATAGATAACGATAACTATATCGTGAATGTAAAAGCGAAACCTATGGTTTATGCCGACACTGAAATAACTGTAAAACAAGACGTAGATAAAGACCGCGTGGATTATATTAAAAAAATACGTATGGAAACGAGTTTCTACAATGTATTTAGAACCACGATTCGCATTTTAATAAATGATTACGAAAACGCCAAAATCCGAGAAAAAATAGAAAATGAACTCTCGAAGGAATACATTATTTATTCTGAAAAATTAAAAAATATCGACGATTTATTACGTGAATTAGTGAAAGATAAAATACAATTTACAGGTGATGAAAATTATTACAAATTAATAAATGAAGTATCTACATGTATCATGAAAGATAAAGAATCCTGCTCTGCAACTCCGAATTTATGTGTAGTTACGGAAAAAGGAAAATGCAATTTAATACTTCCTGAAAAAAATCTCATTACAAATAAAGTTAACGAGCCAATTTATTATGGTAGAATGTCAGATGAGTTAATTAGATATAATAGAATTAAATCATTTATGCTTCAACCACAATCTTATTTATCCTTTGGTAATATTAGCTACAATTTAAGAGAGAACGAAATCATATTGATTGAATCATTGTTAACACAGGAATATTTTGAAACATTGACACCTTCGGTTAGTAATAAATATATCAAGCACAATTCATACGATGAAGTGGAACCTATTATATCTCAGGTATACGATAATACAGTGAATATGCTCGATGACAGCAAAAAAACCAATGAAGAATCTTGCAATAAAACAGACAAACACCATATTACATCTGGACTGTGGAAAAATTGTTTTCCTGCAAATTTTACCGAAATTGAATATGGTAAAAATATTTCTTGTTCATTTAAAATTATAATTGATTTAATAGAAAGGAAAACTGGTAATAAATTAACCACGAATCAGATTAAAAATGAGTTGTTTGAAGAGTATAGAAAGTATTTGAATGAATATGGTAAAAAAATTGTAGATATTTTAATTTTAGAGGGTAAGAAAACACTAGGGGACCAAGTTCACGGAGAAATTATATCGTTTGCCAGCTTTATATATACCGATAAATATTTTTTAACAACACTTGACTTATGGCTACTTATCACGAAATATGAAATTCCTACGATTTTTATATGTCAAAAGTGGATTTTACAGACGAAATACGAAAAACATGAAATGATTGGTTATGGTAATAAAGAAGATAAATTTGCGTTTATTTTACTACCTGGTTTTGGTCCAGAAAAAATACCCAAGTATAAATTAATTAAAAGCAATGATGACGAAGTGTTTATTTCATTGGACAGCTTAAATGGAGAGTGTTTAGATAGAATATATAATTTGTTTGATGATGTTATGGTTATAGAAAATTATTTAAAACATTTTACAAAACCTAAAAAGACGAACTATGAAAAGAAACAGCCTTTAAAAATGGTCATTGAAAGTGACTAATGTTGCGTATATATAATAAGAATATAGTTTAACTCATAGATTCTATATCGGAAGTATCATGATACTCTTCGACCGCGGCTGCGTCATTGTCTTCATCATCATCATCATCATCATCATCATCATCTTCGTAGTGTTCATCATCGTTAAAATTTATATTATTTACAAAATTAAAGGTGAATGACCGTCGCACAACAACTCTTTCATTTACATAAATAGCATCATTATATTTCAAATGGTCAGATAAATATTCGGCATTTTGTTTTTCCATATTATTAAAAGATATGTGTTTGTCATTAAATTCGATAAGTCTACCTGTCGCCACTCTTTTAAAATCATCATCATATTTGGTTATAATTTTATATGTTTTTCTACCAAATTGGGGATTAAATTTATGAAACACGATTAATTTTTGTTTTAAAATATAGGATGCTTCTCTTCTTTTATGAGTCAAATACGAATATTGAGACCTCATAAACAATAACAAATATGGTTTCATTATTTTTATTAATTTATCTTTTGGAAACTCTTTATGAACTATTATTTTATGTTGTAGAAATAATTGCTTGCAATATTGATTATAAAAATCAATCATAGCTTTAATTTCATCTATTAAAATATTTGACGGTGAATTTTCAACAAAATGTTTTATGGAATATTCCCTCAAAACATATTCATTGTTAATTTTAAATGAAGTGAGATTAAAGTCTACATTGAAAAATTTAAAAAATAATTCGGGGTAGTAATCTGTTTTATAACGTATATAAAAATAAATATTATACAGGGTTGATTTCTGAAATGGTATATTATCATATGGGTTTTTAATACACTTTGGTTCTGAAAAATGCATATGTGAATTTGTTAAAGCACAATTTGTAATTTTTATCAAATCGTTTATATGAAACAAATATTTCGATTTGTTATGAAAGATGCATATAACGTTTTTACCATTCGGCGTCAATTCGTTTAAACACATATCTGCGTTTACAACGATTTTGGCCCTTTTGAATTTATAATGATACACAAATCTATTTAATATGTGGTATGCTTTTTGAATTTTACAAAAATAATGAATAAATATCTCCTCCTTGCTATTTTTTATAAAAAAATTTTCCAATGATTCTTTTAAAAATGCGAATTTGTTTTTGACATTTATTTCTTTCGTTAATAATAGCAAACCAAACAACAATTTTATAATACCATCTATACCATCGTCTATGTAATTGTATAAAAAAACATTGTTATCTGTTTTTAAAATATTTTTTATTAGTAATTTGTAAGTACACATTATATAATTATCATAATTTATTTTTAATATATTATGATATACATTTATTACATTCATTACATTTATTACATTCAAAACTAAACTAGAGTGAACCAAAGTGTTGTAAAATCGTCAAATATGCTATCTATAAAAAAAATCCCCGCTACCTGAATCGAACAGGTGACAATTTGATTACGACTATTCATTAGATCTTGGAATCTACAGTCAAACGCTCTACCAACTGAGCTAAGCGGGGTTATCAATGGCCACGTCTCGGAGACACGAAAACATAAATATTCAAAGGTGTAAAAGGTCTCATATTATCATTGTTAAATAGATGACAGAAAACATACATTGAAAATTGGTTACTTTTGTGGAAATATTTTTCGTTTGTAATTCTGTCTTCTAAGTGTATATAAAATGTAAAAAAAGTATTTTTACTATTATTTTTACTATTGTTTTTACTATTGTTTTTACCATTGTTTTTACTATTTGTTTTTATTGTTTTTACTATTATTTTTAGAATCCTGGATTATAATTGTTGTCTTTGCCCATATCTGTCTCTTTAATCGTAACAACGTTGTTTTGAATTGCTATCTTATTCACACCACACGGGTCTTCTGGGTTTTCAACATTTCCAAAGAATTTATCAATTTCATCTTCTATATTCATTGGTTTATATTCACTCGTTGCTTCCAACTTTTGCATCTCTTCAATATCCAACACTACTTGGAAAGCACCTGTACCAAAGAAACCCTCTTGACCACACATTACATTTGCAGATACACCTCGTAAAGTATCTA
>Ga0114966_10004332_pt1 | contig 12220 bp, 12 predicted proteins | sample M_130207_XF_Meta_FD_87029 | JGI IMG/M metagenome (GOLD analysis project Ga0114966, IMG submission 87029) | Freshwater microbial communities from Lake Montjoie, Canada to study carbon cycling - M_130207_XF_MetaG | ecosystem: Environmental > Aquatic > Freshwater > Lake | place: Lake Montjoie...
CCGCAAATTCATCGCAAGAAAGGCGAGTTCCACTTCGAGTGGTTGAAGTCCTTCGATCGCGACCTGTGGCGCGTCACCCAGGACCGGGTGCGCGCAGAAAAGCTCGATGCGCCTCGGGCGCCTGTGGTGGCGGCCGACATCAATCCGGCTTATGTGGCGATGGCCCAGAAGAGCGCCCTCGATGCCCGCGTCGAGAAGTACATGACCTTCCACACGGGGCGATTCCAGGATGCCGAGCCGCCGGCAGACAGGGGCTTGCTCGTGACCAACTTGCCTTATGGCGAGCGCATCGGCAGCAGCGAGGGGGATATCTTGAAGTTGTACGAAGAGGTGGGGGATACCTTGAAGCAGAAGTTCGCGGGCTGGCAGGCCGCCATCCTGGTCGCGGCCGCCTCGCCCTACAAGGCCATTGGCCTGAAGCCAAGAAGAACCTTTGATCTGATGAATGGCAGCATTCCCTGCAAGCTGTTGTTGCTGGACCTGTATGCCGGCAGCCGGCGCACTCCTCGCGAAGCTCTCTGAAGCCAAATGCCCGCACCGCCCGACAACGATTGCACGCAACCCGCCGGGGTCGTGCATCCGGTGATCGACCGGAATCGCTGTGAAGGCAAGGCAGAGTGCGTTGCCGTTTGTCCTGTTGGAGTCTTTGAAATTGGCGTTCTGCCTGTCGAGGCGCGCCGCGAGTTGTCTCTGAAAGGCAGGATCAAGGGCTTCGTACACAGTTGGCGGCAGGCCGTTGCCGTCCGGGAATCCGCTTGCGAAGCGTGCCGGCTATGCGTCAAGCACTGTCCGGAGGGAGCGATCAGACTGGAGCGACGAGACAGCTGACTGATCTGCGGCCCAGGCGCGCTGTGGGCTGACCTAGCCGATAAACGAGACGTGAGCCCGATAGTCTTCCAGATCGCGTTCGTATTCGACCCGGTCGTGTTCGAGCTGCCTGATTTCGGCTTTCAGCCTGCCTGCTCGTTCGGCGAGTTGCTTGGTGTCGACCAGCGCTTGGGCTCGCTCTTCGCCCGATGAGTCGCTGCGAACGATGACAGCGGTCACCTTGACCATCGTGTCCTCGACCCGCTCGAGCTCACGGCGCTTGGACACGATCTGGTTCTGCGCATTGCTCAACCTCGATTCCAGCGAATAAAGCTGCCTTCCGGATTCAAAGGCTGCCGAGAAGGCGCCGTCCAGCTCCACAGGGCATACGCCTACATATCCGCCGCCGTGGGAGCCGACACGAAAGCCGTTTGCAGGCTGACAATACTCTCTCAGCCCTGCTTCGCGGCCACGCTGGTAGCCGACCAGGTCAGGGCTGACGCCATGCTTCGCGCAAGCCTTGCGGTGTTGGCCGATGCGGTCCCCTGAATAGCCTGCCGCGCCATCCTCGAAACCGACAGTCTGCCAATCCACGGTCAGGCATTCGGCCTCATTCATCGTCGCGCAACCGCCCAGCAGTATGGCGACTACCAACAGCCCAAGCGTTGCTGATCGCATCGGATTTCGGCTCCGGGAAAGGGTCGGGATCCAAGGGGGATGTCCCAGTCCCCATAAGGTAACGAGACCCCGCCCGCTGGAGCGTGAGTGATTTCACATATGGCCCCGGCCCCGGAGGCCGACAGCAAGCCCTTCCGCCCCCGTCTACCTGCCGACTCTGGCTTAGAATCGAATTCCACGACGGGACAATTCACGATGAGAGGTTGCAATGTACTCCCGCAAGCCCCCCGCCCATTCCAAGAGCCGATTTCCCACGAGGCGCCACGATGAGTGATCCCCATGCCATCAAGCCCGGTCGCTACCGACACTTCAAGGGAAACGAATACGACGTTGTCGGTGTCGCGAAGGATTCTGAAACACTGCAAACGGTGGTGGTCTACCGCGCTCTCTACGGCGAACAGGGCTTGTGGGTGCGGCCGCTCGAGATGTTTGCCGCGTTGATCGAGCGTGACGGGAAGACGATCCCGCGATTCCAATACGTGGGCGAGCGCTGACTGCAGGCGACATCAGCTTGGTTGGAGCGATGGTATCGCCCTTCAGTTTCGCAGGCGGTATCCCGTCTTGAACATCCACCCGACGACGGCCAGGCAAATCGCGAGGAACGCCACCGTCATGAACAGGCTCAAGACCACGCTGACATCGGCCACTTCATAAAAACTCCAGCGGAAGCCACTGACCAGGTAGACCACCGGATTGAAGAGGGCAATCGTGCTCCACGGTGCTGGCAGCACGCTGATCGAATAGAACGTGCCGCCGAGGAAGGTCAGCGGGGTGATGATGAGCAGAGGAATGATCTGCAGCTTTTCAAACCCGTCTGCCCAGATCCCGATGATGAAGCCGAAGAGGCTGAATGCCACGGATGTCAGCAGCAGGAAGGCGAGCATCCAGAATGGATGCGCAATATGGAGAGGGACGAAGAAGCCCGCTGTTGCCAGAATGATGAGTCCGAGGATGATGGACTTGGATGCAGCCGCACCCACGTATCCCACCAGGATCTCGATGAACGACAGAGGCGCCGACAGGAGTTCGTAGATGGTTCCGGTGAAGCGCGGAAAGTAGATTCCGAAGGAGGCATTCGCGATGCTCTGCGTCAGCAGCGTCAGCATGATGAGGCCTGGAACGATAAACGCTCCATAGCTCACGCCCTCGATCTGGTTGATGCGCGAGCCGATCGCCGCGCCGAACACCACGAAGTACAGCGACGTGGAGATCACGGGGGACACGATGCTCTGCATGAGCGTTCGCCCGGTTCGCGCCATCTCGAAGCGGTAAATCGCCCGCATGCCGTGGTAGTTCACTGCGTCTGCCTCACGAGATCCACGAAGATGTCCTCGAGCGAGCTCTGCGTCGTATTGAGGTCCCGGAACCGGATGCCCGCTTCCGCCAGGTCCTTGAGCAGCCGGGTGATTCCCGTACGTTCTGCCTGGATGTCGTAGGTGTAGATCAGCTCCTGGCCGTCGCTATTGAGGGCCAGTGAATAAGCCGACAGGGACTCCGGCAGGGCGTCCAGCCGTTCGTGCAGGTGCAGGGTGAGCTGCTTCTTCCCAAGCTTTCTCATCAGCACTGCCTTGTCCTCGATCAGGATGAGCTCTCCCTTGGTGATCACGCCGATCCGGTCGGCCATCTCTTCGGCCTCCTCCAGGTAGTGCGTGGTCAGGATGATGGTGACGCCGGAATCGCGCAGCTTCCGGACAACTTCCCACATGTCCTTCCGCAAGCTGACATCGACGCCGGCAGTCGGCTCATCCAGAAAGAGCACTTTCGGTTCATGAGACAACGCCTTCGCAATCAGGACCCGGCGTTTCATGCCGCCCGACAGCGTCATGATCCGGCTATCCTTCTTGTCCCACAGCGACAGGTCCTTGAGCACCTTCTCGATATGCGCCGGATTCGGTGGCAGGCCGAACAATCCGCGACTGAAGGATACCGTCGCCCACACCGACTCGAACGCGTCCGTCGTCAGCTCTTGCGGCACAAGGCCAATCAGCGAGCGCGTGGCACGAAAATCCTTGCGAATCTCGTGCCCGCCCACATGCACCGTCCCCGTCGAAGGATTCACGATGCCGCAGACGATGCTGATCAGCGTCGTCTTGCCGGCTCCATTCGGCCCAAGGAGCGCAAAGATCTCGCCCCGCTGGATCTCGAGGTCGACGTGCTTCAGCGCTGTGAAGCCTGAGGCATAGGTCTTGGAAAGGCCGACTATCTCGATGATGGGTCGCATGGGCGTCAAGGATAGCGGATTGTCTCGGCTGGCAGGCAGGTTGCCCAGCTCGCATTCCCCGCCGATTTGCGCTTAAGCTTGCCACCCGATCCGCCACTTCGACGCAACGCCCGGAACAGACACCCATGCTACTCAAGTTCGCCAAACGTCATGTGGTGCTGCTGCTGGCGCTGACGGGTATTGGTGCTGCATCCGTCGCCGGGGCTGCCGAAGGCGAGCCGTTGCAGCGGCTGAAGATCATGGCGCCTGCCGCCCCCGGGGGTGGCTGGGATACCACTGCCAGGCAAATGCAGGCCGCACTGACGCAAGCCCGCATCGTGCGCACTGTCCAGGTCAATAACGTACCCGGCGCCGGCGGCACGATCGGGCTGGCGACGCTGGCCAACAATCTCAAGGGTGACGGCAACCAACTCATGGTCAACGGCCTCGTCATGGTCGGCGCGATCCTGACGAACAAGTCGGCCGTGACGCTGTCTCAGGTGACGCCTATCGCCAGGTTGACCGGCGAATATGAAGTCGTCGTGGTTCCGGCGCAGTCGCCGATCCGTTCGATGCAGGAATTGGCGGCCCGCCTCAAGTCCAATCCAGGCGGCGTTTCGATTGCCGGTGGATCGGCGGGGGGAACCGACCATATTCTCGCCGGATTGGTCGTAAGGGCGGCTGGAGCGGATCCCGCCAAGACGAACTACATCGCGTATTCCGGAGGCGGGGAAGCGCTCGCCGCAATCATGGGCAATCACGTCACAGCGGGCATCAGCGGCTATGGCGAGCTGATCGGTCCGATCAAGGCGGGCCGGTTACGGGCATTGGCGATTTCTTCGGACAAGCGCATGCCGGGGATCGACATTCCCACGCTCAAGGAAAGCGGCATCGATGTCGGACTCGCCAACTGGCGCTCGGTAGTGGCCCCGCCGGGGCTCAGCACCGCACAGCGGCAAGCGCTGCTCGATGCGGTCGACCGCATGGTCAAGAGCCCTGAGTGGCAGGCAACGCTGGCGAAGAACGACTGGGTCGATCTCTACCTGCCCGGCGAAGCCTTCAGCACTTACCTCAGGGCCGAAGAATCCCGCGTAACCGACATCCTGAAGAGCATCGGCCTGGCCAAGTGATGCCGCCAGTCACCGTTTGATCATGGGCAACCGATTCCTGCGCGGCGAGGTATTGATTGCCGCCGGTATCGTCGCCCTGGGCGTGGCACTGGCCGTCGGCACGCTGGCGATTCCCGTCTCCGGTGGCTATGAACGGATCGGACCTGCGGCCTATCCGTGGGCGATCGCGCTGTCGCTGGTGATCATCGGCGCGATCCTTGTCAGGGAGGCTGCCCGCGGCACGGCACCTGCAATCTCGGCCGGCCCCGGCTCGGACAGAACTGCGCTCCGTCCATTTGGCTTCGTCAGTCTAGGGCTGATCCTGGATCTGCTGCTGATCGAACGCGCCGGCTTTGTGATTGCCTCTGCGACCCTGTTCTTCTGCACAGCGCGGGCGCTGGGCGCGCGTCACTGGATCGTCACCGCAGCCATCGCAGTCGCACTCTCGATCTCCGTGTACTTTGCCTTCTCGAGCGGATTGAACCTTGATTTGCCCGCAGGCCCCTGGCTGGAAGGCCGGTGATGGCAACGCTCGACGCGCTGTTGCACGGCTTTTCCATTGCCCTAACGCTGCATAACCTGTGGTGGGCGTTGCTCGGTGTGACGCTCGGTACTGCCGTGGGCGTGCTGCCCGGCATCGGGCCCGCACTCACTGTGTCGCTGCTGCTGCCTGTGACCTTCGGCCTGGAGCCGACGAGCGCCTTCATCATGTTTGCGGGCATTTACTACGGCGGCATGTACGGCGGGTCAACGGCATCGATTCTGCTCAATACGCCGGGCGAGAGCGCGTCGATCATCACGGCGCTCGAGGGCAACCTCATGGCTCGCAACGGACGCGCGGGTCCAGCGCTGGCGACAGCCGCGATTGGTTCGTTCGTGGCGGGCACGCTGGCCACGGTCTTGCTGACTTTCCTTGCGCCCCTCGTTGCCGATCTCGGCCTGCGCTTCGGGCCGGCGGACTACTTCGGGCTGATGGTACTGTCATTTACAACGGTCTCGGCAGTACTCGGCCGCTCGTTGGCATGGGGCCTGGCCAGCTTGCTGTTCGGGATGGCACTTGGACTGGTGGGCATCGACGTGCAGACCGGCCAAGAGCGCTTTACCCTCGGTCTGCCCGCGCTCCTCGACGGCATCGACGTCATCGTCGTCGTGATCGGCCTGTTCGCGGTCGGTGAAACGCTCTATGTCGCCTCTTGCCCCGGAGATCCAGCATCAGTGGTTCCGATGCGTGGATCACTATGGATGTCGAGGCGCGACTGGGCCCGTTCGTGGAAGCCATGGCTCCGCGGGACGGCGCTCGGCTTTCCGTTTGGGGCGATGCCGGCGGGGGGTGGCGAGATTCCCACCTTCCTGTCGTACGCCATCGAAAAGCGGCTGGCGGCCAAGCCGGACGAGTTTGGCAAGGGAGCAATTGAAGGGGTCGCCGGACCCGAGGCGGCCAACAATGCCGCTGCTGCAGGTGTACTGGTTCCGCTTCTCACGCTTGGGTTGCCGACATCTGCAACCGCAGCGGTGATGCTCGCGGCCTTCCAGCAATATGGTCTGCAGCCCGGGCCTTTGCTGTTCGAGAACTCGGGTGACCTGGTCTGGGGGTTGATCGCCAGTCTCTACATCGGCAACGTCATGTTGCTGGCGCTCAATTTGCCGCTGGTGGGTCTCTGGGTCAGGTTGTTGTCGATTCCGCGCCCGTATCTCTACGGCGGCATCCTCACCTTCGCGACACTCGGCACCTACACCCTGAACAACTCGGTCGCGGATCTCGTGACCCTCTATCTCGTCGGCGTCGTTGGATTTCTCATGCGACGCTTCGATATCCCGGTTGCGCCGGCCGTGATCGGACTGATTCTCGGCCCTATGGCGGAACAGCAGATGCGCAGGGCACTGTCGATCAGTGAGGGGCATTTCTCGATCTTTGTCACCGAACCGATCGCGGCGACCCTGTTCGCCGTCGCTGCGCTGGTCCTGGTCGGCCCCCCGGTCTGGAGGCGATTGCATTCAGGACAGGTGGCTCGAGCGAAGTCCAGGCAGACTCCTTAGGGCCTCCTCACGACGATATCCACCGACTCAGTGTTCGGATCGAAGAGCACGTCCGCCTCGCCTCGTTCGAGTTGGCGCATCACATGGGTCACTTTCTGGTCCAGCGAATAGTCCCGCTCACCGTACTCCGTGCCCTCGCGAAGCACGAATGTTTCAACCACGCGGCGCAACGTGTCCGGTGACAGTTCCGCAAAGGGAACGACGACCGGAGGGTGCGCCTCGGCCGATTCTTCAGGGTACAGCGACCAATTAGGCACGAGAGACCCTCCGGTTGGATTGTGCGCAGCGACGGCGGAACCGCTCACTTGCCGAACCGCTCGGTACGAACGATCGCGGCGGCCACTCCGCACTGGATCATGCTACGGGAGGCCACATCAACAAAAGCACTGCCGCCACAGACGAACCCCCGGACGGGAGGGACAGCCAGCCTGGCGAGAACTGCCGACATCGTCTCCGCGTCGACCCGGCGGGAATAGTCTCTGATGACTAGCCCATTGCAGCCGACTCGGCGGTCGCTCCCTTTTCCTGGTGGACCGCGATCTGCGCCTGCTTGCGGCCCAGCCAGAAGCCGAGCGCAGCCCAGATCAACGCGAGCGGCACTGCGACACTCGTGAGTGCGGCGAGCCCCATGCCGAGCTTGCCGAGCCATCCTTCCGTCTGGGCCCCGACGACGTCGCCACCTCGGTACACGAAGGTATCGATGAAGGCCTTGGCCTTGTACTTGTCTTCGCGCGGGATGACCGTAAACAGTGTTTCGCGGGCAGGACGCATGATGGCGCGCTGGACAGCGCTGAAGATCGCGTCGAAGAAAACCAGCAATACGAGCGACCCGAAGAGCGCGAGTCCGAGGAAGCCGAGGGCAGCGATGAGGGGCACCAGCGCCAGGGAGACGGGGACACCGAAGCGCTTGATGACATGTCCCGCGAGGATGATCTGCAGCACGAGGGTGACCGATTGCCGGGCGAGATCGATCTGCGCAAAGACGCCTGCCCGCATATCGACGTCGTCGCCGAGCGCGGCGACCATCTGCAAGCGCGTAAAATAGATGAAAGTGGCGAGCACCGCCAGAATCAGCACATAGGCTGAAATGCCGAGCAGGAAAGGCGATCTGAGCGCAGTACGAAAGCCCTCCCACGGGCTGCCGCCGATGATGGCATGGCTGTCAGCTGCAGTCTGCGAGGCTCCGGTGGTTGGTGTGGCATGATCCGGTTGCACTTGCGCCACGCCCCATGCAGACAGCACTGCAAGCACGAGAAACGCAGCGCTGATCAACAGCAAGGCGGGGGCGCCAAGGGGCTTGGCCAGCACGGAGGCGAGCCAGGAACCAAAAATTGCGCCAATCGTTCCACCGGCAGCAATGACGCCGAATATCCGCTTGCTCTGTTCCAGGGAGAAGCGGTCTGTCATCAATGCCCAGAACAGCATCGTCACGAACAGATTGAAGACGCTGAACCAGACATAGAAGATCTGGCCGGTCGTCTCGCCGATGGCTTGGGGCGTGAACACCAGCATTCCGTAGAAGCCGACGAGCGTGACGGCAAAAAAGAGATTCGTCGTCGCAATGAATGCCAGCCGACGATAGCGGCTGACAAGCCAGCCGAATAGCGGATTCACGAGTAGCGTGACCACCAGGGTGCCCATGAACAGCCAGCGGATGGCTTCGATCCCGCGCTGCATCCCGAGGGCCTCGCGGGCCGGACGCAAGATCTGCAGCGCAGTCAGGATGCAGAAGAAATACAGGGCCGCCAGCAGGATGGGGCCGACTTCCTCGGACTTCACATTGAAGAAGCGCTGTAACAGGGATTTCATTCTGGCTCCGCTTTTTGCTCTGTTGCTGCCTGCCACCGTCAGGACAGGAGAATAGGCGGTTTCATCGTAGCCGGGGAGAGTCGCGCCGCAGGGAGGGCCGACGGGCATGTAAAGAAGTGTCAGCCAAGCCCGCCGCACCAGATCGGAAGCAAGGCAGTCAGGCGTGCAGCCACAACGAGATGCCTCTTAGCAGGTCTGCCACCAGAGGCAGGAAGGACAATACCAGCAGTACGGCCATCGCCACATTGAACAGGCGGAGTTTGACCGGGTCCTTGAGCCAGTTGCGCAATGCCATACCGAACCCTGCCCACACACTGACGCAGGGCAGGTTGATGGATCCGAAGACCAGTGCGACGACCAGCAGGCTTGCAACATAGCGGGAGGGATCGGTGTAGGTGGCAGTCGCGGCCAGGGCCATTGCCACGGCTTTCGGATTAACCCACTGGAAGAGGACGGCCTGCAGGAATGTCATCGGCTTTGCATGCGGGTTGCTGATGCCGCCGTCTACGGGACCGCTCGTCGCGATCCTCCATGCAAGCCAGCCCATGTAAAGCAGGCTGGCGAGCCGCAAGCCCGCGTAAACCTGCGGTGCTGCCTGCAGCATCTGGCCGATACCCAGACCGACGATCACCATCATGACGACGAATCCGATGCCGATCCCGAGCATGTGGGGAATCGTCCGCCTGAATCCGTAGTTCGCGCCGGACGCGAGCAGCATCAGGTTATTGGGCCCTGGCGTGATGGAGCTGGCCATCGCAAAGGCCATCAGGGGCAGGAGCAGGTCGCCTTGCATCGATGGGATTCCTGAACTGCGTGCGTCAGTCGGGTGCCTGGCCTTACGCAGCGAGGCCGAGCTGCCTGAGCAGGGGTTCGATCATGGGTTCACGGCCGCGGAACTCGATGAACGCCTCCATCGCGTCCTGGCTACCGCCCTTCTCCAGAATCGCGGACAGGAAGCGATGCGCCGTGCCCGCATCGAACAAACCGCTTTCCCGAAAGGCACTGAAAGCGTCGGCTGCGAGCACTTCGGCCCACTTGTAACTGTAGTACCCCGCCGCATACCCACCGGAGAAGATGTGCTGGAAGCTGTGTGCAAACCGGTTGAAGGCAGGTGGCTTGATGATGGCGACTTCCTTGCGGACGGCAGCGAGTGTCGCCGCGATTCCGCTTCCGTCGAGTACCGATCCCCCGTGAATCCGGAGGTCGAACAGCGCGAACTCGATTTGCCGCACCGTCTGCAAACCAGCCTGGAACGTCCGCGAGGCTTGCAGTCTATACAGCTCCGCGCTTGGCAGGGGCTCGCCCGTGTCTACGTGACCCGAGATCAATGGCAACACTTCACTTGCCCAGGAAAAGTTCTCCATGAACTGACTGGGCAGCTCGACAGCGTCCCATGCCACGCCGTTGATCCCCGCGATGCTGGGGAAATCGACGCGAGTCAACATCTGGTGCAGGCCGTGGCCGAACTCATGGAACAGCGTGACTACTTCGGAATGGGTCAGCAGCGACGGCTTGCCTGCGGACGGAGGCATGAAGTTGCAGACGAGATACGCCACCGGCTGCGTGCCCCATGACTTGAGTCGAGCCCTGCCGATGCATTCGTCCATCCAGGCGCCGCCGCGCTTGCGCGCGCGCGCGTACAGGTCAAGGTAGAAACTTCCCCGACGGGAGCCATCCGGTTCGAGAATGTCGAAGAACCGCACGTCCGGATGGTAGAGATCGACATCGCTTCTTTCGATGATGCGGGTGCCATAGAGCATCGAGGCAACGGCAAACAGCCCGGAAAGCACCCGCGGCAGGGGGAAATACGGGCGCAATGCCTCTTCCGACAGGGTGAAGCGTTGTTGCTTCAGCTTCTCGGAGTAGAAAGCGATATCCCAGGCATTCAAGGTGTGTCCGGCGAACTGCTGCAGTTCGTCCAGCTCGCGTTGTGCCGCAGGGCGACTGAGATCCGCGACCTGTTTGAGGAAGGCCTCGACCTGCTGCACCGAATCGGCCATTTTCGTGGCCAACGAGTATTCCGAAAAGCTGTCGAAGCCGACCAGTCCCGCACGCGCGTGCCTCAACGCAAGGATCTCTTCCATCAAGGCCGAATTGTCCCATTGCGCCGGTCCCTGGTCGGAAGCGCGCGTTACCCACGCGGTATAGAACTCGCGGCGGAAGGTTTCGCTCACCGCATGCGTCATCGCTGCGAGGTAGTTCGGGGCATCCAGGCTGAAGAGCCACCCTTGCAGCTGCTTCGCATCCGCCGCTGCCCGCGCACGTTCGATGATGGCGGCCGGCAGCCCAGCCAGTTCCGTTGCATCCGTGATATGCCGGTTCCAGGCGTTGGTGGCATCGAGCACGTTGTCGTCAAAGTGAGAGCACGCGGTCGACAGCCGTTCCGTCAGATCCTTGAATCGCTGCTTCTGGTCGTCTGGCAGCGCGACTCCCGCAAGTCGAAAGTCACGCAGCGCCTTCTCCAGCAACAGACGCTGGCCTGCCGCAAGGTGCCCCCCTTCCTTCCCGAGGACGACTTGATAGGCGTGATACAGGCGCTCGTTCTGTCCGAGATCCGTATACCAGGCGGTCAGCAGCGGCAGGCATGCGCCATATGCCACTCGCAGCTCCTCATTGTTCATCACGGCATTCAGGTGGCCGACAGGCGACCAGAAACGCCCGAGCCGGTGCTGCATTTCCTCAAGCGGCACCACCAGCTCGTTCCAGCCCGATGCACTGGAGTCGAGCAGGGCGTTCAGCGCCGAGCGATGTTCGTCAAGCAGCCTTCGCAGCTGCGGCTCGATGTCTGCGGGGTGGATGCCCGTAAAGGCAGGCAAGCTCGAATCGAGCTGGGTAGGCTGGGTCATGAGTCCGGTGTCAGGAAGTCCGCGAGCGTGGATAGGTGAATCAGAGGCGACCTAGTATTGGGCGGGCGACGTGCATTCTCAATAGAATAATGCGTGCCCACTCCCGGGCCAGGGCTCAAGCAGAGGTTCAGATTCCATGAGCGTACGTCCCTACCTCCATCATGTCCCGCAGCTCGGCGAGCGGGTATTCATCGATCCGTCTGCGGTCGTGATAGGCAAGACTAGGTTAGGCGACGATGTGTCGATCTGGCCTACGTCCGTGTTGCGCGGCGACGTCCACGATATCGTCATTGGCGCGCGATCCAACGTGCAGGACGGCAGCATCCTTCACGTCACCCATGATGGGGAGTATGCCCCTGGGGGGCGATCGCTGATTGTCGGCACGGACGTGACGGTCGGGCATCGGGCAGTGCTGCACGCATGTACCGTCGGCAACTTCTGCCTGGTCGGCATGGGTGCAGTGGTTCTGGACGGAGCTGTCCTTGAAGACTACGTGATGGTTGGCGCTGGCAGCATCGTTGCGCCGGGAAAGCGGCTTGAATCCCGTGGGCTCTATGTTGGTAGTCCGGCGCGCCGAGTTCGCGACCTGACAGACCGGGAACTCGGTTTCTTGCCGTACTCGGCGGCCAACTACGTGAAACTGAAGAACGACTATCTCTGATCCGCGGACGGCCGTCCTGGCGGAAAGAGCCGATCAGCCTTTCTTGCCGGGCATCGGCTTCTTGATGGCGTCG
>Ga0114966_10004337_pt1 | contig 12215 bp, 7 predicted proteins | sample M_130207_XF_Meta_FD_87029 | JGI IMG/M metagenome (GOLD analysis project Ga0114966, IMG submission 87029) | Freshwater microbial communities from Lake Montjoie, Canada to study carbon cycling - M_130207_XF_MetaG | ecosystem: Environmental > Aquatic > Freshwater > Lake | place: Lake Montjoie...
CGTTCAGCACCGTTACGGAGGAACAGAACGACGCGGCGCTGCGCCGCCGTCCGCTGGCTTTAGCTGCGGGGAGCAGGGGAGGGTTGCACGTCGATCCGAAAAACGGCCGTGACGCGCACGACGGTATCGCCGCGCCGGTGAAGACGATCGCGCGCGCCGTGAAGCTGGCGCAGCCCGGCGACACGATTCACCTCACGCCGGGCACGTACTACGAGAGCGCCGACCTGACGAACAAGCACGGCCTGCCCGGAAGACCGATCACGCTGGACGGCCACGGCGCCGTGCTGGACGGCAGCGAGCCGGTGCGTGGGGCCGACTGGGAGGCGCTCGGCCGCGGGCTTTTTCGGAAAGTGAAGCTGTTGCCGCGGATCGACGACGCAATCGTCGGACGATGGTTTTTTCTGTGGAATGGCCGGATGAATCGCATGGGCCGCACGTCGAAGGGGCCCAGCGCGGCGCTGAAGCAACCGGACGACCTCCAGCCCAACGAATGGACGTATGTGAAGAGCGCTGACGCCTTCTACCTCCGGCTGCTGGAGAACCAGACGCTCGACGCCGCCAACATCCGCTATCCGGCGCGTAGCAGCGCGGTCGTTCAGAGCATCACCGGCTCGCATCTCGTCGTGCGCAATCTCACGGGCACTCATGTCTACAACGACGGCTTCAATATTCATGGCGCCCAGCGGAACAATCTGTTTCAGACCATCGCGGCCATCGAGTGTGGCGACGATGGTTTCAGCGCGCACGAGGATGCCGACTGCCGGATCGACGGTTTTGTCAGCATCGGTAATTCGACCGGCATCTGCGACACCGGAACAAGCGTGACGCACTATCGCGATGTCTACATCCGGGATTGTCTCGGCTACGATTTGTATTTCATCGGCCTCCGGCACTCGATGGAAAACGCGCTCGTCGAGAGCGGGGCGGCGCGGGCGTTCGTGCTCGACGGCGCCCACCTGACCGACGGCCAGGTCTGTGAGCTCACGCTCAAGAATGTACTGCTCCGCCGCGTGGGCGGCGGGACGCAGGAGATCCGCGTCGGGGCGAAGGGTCGTCTGCGTGCGGAACAAAGTACGTTGCTCGGTCTCAACCTCACGGTCACAACGGGCGGCGAAACGTCCTTTGTCCGGTGTGCGCTCGGTGGCGAGCCGAAGCCGGAGGTCCTGCTTTGGCCCAACACGATCTGGCGGGGCGAAGGCAGCCGTTACGATCTGGCTTCGTTGCGTCGGGACAAAACGGTGTTCGGGGTGGCGAAGTTTTCCGAGTTTCAGAAGTTCACGGGAAGCGACGCCGATTCGCGCTGGGAAACAACCGCCGCCACTCCAAAGGGGGTGGGCGCGAATGAAGCCATGCTGCTGCCGCTGCGCCGTCCCTAGCCCGTCCTTCCATCCGTTTCATTTTCTTTTCCCATGATCCCACATCCCCTTCCCGTCTCTTTGCTCGCGATCGTCTTTGGTCTGGGCGCGTCGCTGTCCGGTGCCGCCGAGCGCGTGCTCTTCGCCTTCGACGACCACAGCATCCCCTGGCAGCACAATTTGAAACTCACGCTGGTCGCCGCGGAAAAGCATCCGGCCAACCCGGTGCTGCGCCGGGGGCCGCCGGGCGCTCCGGACCACGGCCACGCGGTGCTCTATGGCTCCGTGATCAAGGACGGAGACAAGTTCCGGATGTGGTACCTCGGCATGTTCGAAACCGAGATCAAAGGCGGGCAGGCTCCCGGTTACTGGCGGCCGATGTGCTATGCCGAGAGCACCGACGGAATCAACTGGACGAAGCCCGGGTTGGGGCTGGTCGAGTTCAACGGCAGCAAGGCGAACAATATATGCCTGATGGAGGGCGAACCTCATTCGCTCACCCGCGTAAATGATTTTCTTAGCGTCCTGCACGAACCGGACGACCCCGATCCCAGCCGGCGCTACAAGGCGGCCTTCATTGCGCACGTGCCGTACGACGAGGTGCGCGGCGGCATGAGTCAGGTGGGAGTTAAGGAAAAACGGGTGTGCGCCACCATCGCGGCGGTTAGTGCCGATGGTCTGCAATGGAAGGTCGTGGGCGATCGCCCGGCGAATGCCGGCGGCGAACGCTTCGAGGTCTCGGGCCTTTATCGGTTCGGCGATTTCTACTACACACCCGGCCAGCTCATTGCCCCGTGGGGCTGGCGGCCCGACGGCAGTGACGGTGGCCGGATCATGCTGACCTATCGCTCGGCTGATTTCATGCACTGGTCGCAGGCCAAGTCGTTTTCCTTCGCCCGGCCGGGCCAGCTCACCCAACCACGCGTCGCCGGGCAGCAGACCCACATGGGTGCCGGCATTTGGAATCGGGGCAACGTCCTCGTGGGTGTCTACGGCATCTGGCAGGACGCACCGACGCCGCCGCCCAAGGGGAAGTCGCACAATTTCGGCGTGCGCATCGATCTCGGGCTGGTGGTGAGCAACGACGGCATCCATTTCCGCGAGCCGGTGGCAGACTTCAAAGTGATTCCCCGGGGTGGGGACGGGGAGTGGGACAACATCGCCTTGTTGCAGGGGCACGCGTTCGTGAACGAGGGCGACCGAACGATGATCTGGTATTCGCACTGGGACACCGGGGGCACGCTGCAGTCGATGGAAATCGGGCTCGCGACGCTGCGCCGGGACGGCTTCGGCCACTTCTCGAGCAAGGACGACCGCAATGACGCGCATTTCATCACGGCCCCGCTTTCGGTGGGGAAGAGCGCGAAAATCCGGCTGAATATCGATGGGGTTTCCGCTGACGCCCCGTTGATGGTCGAGTTGCTGGACGCCCGCGATCAACCGCTGCGCGGCTATTCGGGAACGGCGGCTGCTCGCATCGTTGCGAACGGAATTCAACAGGACGTCGTGTGGCCCCAGAGCCGCGCGGCGACCCTGCCTGCGGGCCAGCCGCTCGCGGTGAAAGTGGTATTTCCGGTCAAAAGCAAAGCACGCGTGTTCGCAGTTTACGTGATTGAATGACGACGATGCGCCCAACGCTTCGAATCCCGATTCCGCCGGTCGCCGTGTTATTTGCGGGTCTGGCTTTCGCGCATCCGGCCGCGACATCGGCTGCGCCGTCATTCCCGGAAGCGACGGTGGCGATGGGCGGCCGGCGGGAGCTGTTCATCGATCGCCATCTGATCGATCGGATGGAAGGTGTTGAGCTGCGCTTGAGCCAGCCGGTGAACAGGGGGCCGGTGCTGCCGTTCGATGCGCCGTGGGACGGCCGTTATTCTGCCTACGTAACCGTGCTTAAGGACGGTCCGGTGTACCGGATGTATTACCGCGGCAAGCCCAACGCGACTGCCGACGGCTCCGAGGACGAGACGACTTGCTACGCCGAATCGACTGACGGAATTCAATGGCGGAAACCGGAGCTCGGGCTGTGCGAGGTGAACGGCCGTAAAAACAACAACGTGATCCTGGACAAGAGCGCCGGGCCGATTCCACACAACTTTACCCCTTTTCTGGACACACGGCCCGGCATTGGGTTGGACGAGCGCTTCAAGGCGCTCGGCGGCCTCTTCGACATGGCCGGTCACCGTTCGAGCGGCGGTCTGGTCGCGCTGGTTTCGGCCGACGGCATTCGCTGGCGCCGACTGCGAAATTTTGCGGTGATCACAAAGGAAAATTATCAGGTGCAGTTCTCGGATGCCACCATGAGCCCCGCGTTCTGGTCCGAGCACGAGCAATGCTATGTGGCGTTTATCCGCACCTGGAAAAATGATGGCACCAACCCGCGCAGCGGCTGGGGCGGAAACATCCGCTGGGTGGGACGCGTAACCTCGCTGGACTTCATTCACTGGTCGAAGGTCGAGATGATGGACTTCGGCAACGTTCCGATGGAGCAGCTTTATAGTAATACTACGAGTCCCTATTTTCGCGCGCCTCATCTCTATATCGGTTTGGCGCCGCGCATCGTCTTCAATCGAACGGTAATCTCTTCGGCTGAGGCGTCGCGCATCGGGCTGGATCCGAAATATAGCCGCGATTCCTCCGAGCCGGTGCTGATCACCAGCCGGGGCGGCACCCGCTACGACCGGACTTTCATGGAGGCGTGGATTCGAAACGGCATCGGCGCGGAGCATTGGACGTCACGCAACAACTATCCCGCGTTGAACATCGTTCCCACCGGTCTGACCGAGATGTCATTCTACGTGCTCCATGCCTATGGCCAGCCCGCCTGCCACCTCGTGCGCTACACCCTCGAGACCGACCGCCTGGCGGCGGTGAACGCGCGGTTCAAGGGCGGCGAGTTCGTCACGAAGCCGCTGACGTTCGCGGGCAACGCGCTTGCCCTGAACTTCTCGACCTCGGTGGCGGGCGGCATCCGCGTGGAAGTTCAGGACGCCACCGGCACACCGATCCAGGGCCACACGCTGGCTGATTCGGTTGAGCTCATCGGCAACGAAATCGAGCGAGTCGTCGCCTGGAAGGGCGGAAGCGATCTCGGCCAATTGAGAATGCCCGTACGGTTGCGGTTCGTGATGAAAGAGTCAGACCTTTATGCGTTGCGCTTCTTCTCTCCCTGAAACCTTGGTCGACCGCGTAGATATGATCTCCAACTCCGATCCACTTCCTTCCCGCGCCTGGTTCATGGTCGGCCTGCTCTGGCTGGTGGCCTGCCTGAATTATCTGGATCGTTTGATTCTCATTACCATGCGGAGCTCCATCACGAAGGAAATTCCGATGAGCGACGCCCAGTTTGGGCTGCTCACCACAGCGTTTTTGGTGAGTTATGCTCTGCTTAGTCCGCTGGGAGGTTTCATCGCGGATCGGATAAATCGGAGCCGGATCATCATTTTCTCCCTCTTCGCGTGGTCGGCCGCGACCTGGCTCACCGGCCATGCGACTTCATTCGGCGAGTTGCTCCTTTACCGATCTCTGATGGGAATCAGCGAGGCCTGCTATTTCCCGGCCGCCGCCGCGCTGCTGATGGATTATCACCGCCACGGGACGCGATCCCTGGCCAATGCCATTCACTTGAGTGGAGTCATGGTCGGCTCGGGATTGGGCGGCCTGGGTGGGTGGATCGCCGAGCGGCACGACTGGACTTTTGTTTTCCAGATTTTCGGCCTGGCCGGCGTCATCTACTCCCTCGTGCTGCTGGCACTGTTGCGGGATCGCACCGCGGACGCGGGGCCCGTTGACCCCAGTGGAGGGCAGACGCCGCCGATTCGTCTGGGTGAGGCGCTGGTCAGCCTGTTCAGTCGGAAAGCCTTCGTCCTGGCCCTCGGGTTCTGGGGCCTGCTCGGCCTGGCCTCTTGGGCGCTGATTGGTTGGCTCCCCACCTATCTCCACGAACAGTTTCAGATGTCGCAGGGCCGCGCCGGCCTGACTGCGCTCGGTTACATTTACTCTGCCAGTCTGGTTGGCATGGTGGTCGGCGGCGTTTGGGGCGACCGCTGGAGCAGGGTTCACCCCCGGGGCCGTATCCGGGTCGGCATCATCGGGACCTTGCTGGCGGGGCCCGCGGTTCTGCTTGTCGCCAACGCCCCCGCTCTGGGAATGGTGCTGGCCGGCTTGTTGCTCTACGGCTTCGTCCGTCCTTTTCCCGACGCCAACATGGTGCCGGTTCTTTGCCAGATTATCGACCGCCGTTATTTGGCGACCGGCGTCGGCATACTCAACATGTTTGCCACCCTCGTCGGAGGCGCCTCCATCTATGCGGGCGGCGCCCTGCGTGATGCCCATGTCAGTATCGGCACGGTATTCAACTTTGGCGCCGCGGGCTTTCTCGGGTGCGCGATCCTCGTGTGGCGCATCCGGCCCCACGCCACCCTCTCCAAATGAAGTACGCAACCCACCTCAACGCCCGCGATCAGGACCTCGCCGCCGCGCTCGCGGATTTTCTCCCCGCGGAGATTTACGACATCCATGCGCACCCGTATCACCCGGACCACTTCGCACCCGGCACGTGGGGCTGGCTCGCCGAAGCGGGCCCGCTGGGCTGCGCCGAACACCGCGCCGCGTTGTTGCGCAGCATGCCGGTGAAGACGCTGCATGGGCTGTACTTCGGCATGCCGCATCGATCAGCCGACCGCCCGGCCATCAATGCCTGGGTGGAAAGCGAAGTGAAGCGCCAGGGGACGCCGCTGAGTCGCGCGCTGCTGCTCGCCTCGCCGGCCGACGACCGCGAGCAGGTGGCGGCGGCGTTGCGCAGCGGCCGGTTCTGCGGGTTGAAAGTGTACCATTGCTACGCGGATCGGCCCGACACGATGAACGCGACCGTCGAGCAGTTCGCGCCCGAATGGATGTGGGAGCTTCTCCACGACGTGCGGGGCTGCCTCATGCTCCACATCGTGCGCAACGGGGCGATCGCCGATCCGGAGAACCAGGGTTCGCTGCGGCGGTTGTGCCGCGCCTATCCGCACGCCCGGCTGATCCTCGCGCATGTGGCCCGGAGCTTCAACTATCGCAACGCCCGCGAAGGCCTGCGCGCGATCGCCGATCTCGATCACGCGGTCGTCGACACGTCGGCGGTGTGCGAAACGGAGGCGTTTCGGGCGGCGCTGGAAATACTCGGGCCGCGTCGCGTGTTGTGGGGTTCGGATTTCGCGGTGAGCGAACTCCGCGGGCGCTGCGTCACGACGGGCTCACAGTTCTTCTGGCTGCATCCGGAACTTATCCGCCCCGAGCACCAGGCCGCGACCGCCAGCGAGATGACCCTGGTCGGCATTGAATCGCTCGTGTGCCTGAAGGAAGCGTGCGAAGACGCCGGTCTGACGCGAACGGATATTCAGGATATTTTCCTCAACAATTCTTTGCGCACGCTCGCTCCGCATTTGCCGAAAACCGCGGCATCGGCGGAGCCGACCGGGCCGAGCCTGTGGCAGCGCGCGCGACAGGTGATCTCCGGCGGAACCGGCCTGCTCTCGAAACGGGCGGAGATGTTCGATGCGCAGCAGTGGCCGTCGTATTTCTCCCGGTGCTCGGGCTGCGAGGTCTGGGATCTGGAGGATCGGCGCTATCTGGATTTTGCGGGTGGGATTGGCGCCGTGCTGCTCGGCTATGCCGATCCGGACGTGACCGCGGCAGTCCGTCGCCGGATTTCGCTCGGCTCCTATTGCTCGCTGGTGAGTCCGCAGGAGGTTGCACTGGCCGAACAACTGCTCGCGCTGCACCCCTGGGCCGGCAAGGTTCGGTATGCGCGCGGGGGCGGCGAGGCGATGACCATGGCGGTCCGGATCGCGCGTGCGGCGACCGGTCGCAGCGGGGTCGCTTTCTGCGGGTATCACGGCTGGCACGACTGGTATCTCGCGGCGAATCTCGGCGAGAGCGACGCGCTGAAAGGCCACTTGCTGCCCGGCCTCGAGCCCTGCGGCGTGCCGCGCGAATTGCGCGGGACGTCCATCCCCTTCCGCTACAATGATCTCCCGTCGCTCGATCGCGCGCTGCAGCAGCTCGGGGGAAACATCGCCGCGATCGTGATGGAACCGATGCGCTCGCAGCTGCCGCAGGACAATTTCCTCGGAGAGGTCGCGGCGCGCTGCCGGGCCGCCGGCGCGGTCCTCGTCGTTGACGAGGTCACGAGCGGGCTCCGTTACGGTTTTCCCGGCGCGATGTCTCGTTTTGGCATTGCGCCCGACATCGCCGTCTACGCCAAGGCGATGAGCAACGGGTTTCCTTTTGCCGCCGTGGTGGGCCGCGATGAAATCATGAAAAGTGCGGACCACAGCTTTATTTCGTCCAGCTACTGGACGGATGGAGTTGGTCCGGCCGCGGCGCTGGCAGTCTTGGAAAAAGTGCAGCGGCTGCGGGCGCACGAGCGGGTGTGGGCGAGCGGCGAAAAGCTGCAGAGCGCTCTCCGGGTCCTCGCGGCGCGTCACCCGCTTTGCCGGCTGGTGGTCGGCGGCATGCCCGCGACGCCGTCGATCGCCTTCGACCTCGGCGCCGACGCTCCGCTCGCGCAGGCCCTTTACTCGCGCAAAATGCAGGAGCGGGGCGTGCTGGTCGGGACCTATCATTATCTCATGGTGGCACACGAGGAGTCGCATATTGCGCTGCTGCTCGAGGCGATGGCGGCGGTCTTGCCCGAAATCGATCGAGTCATCGAAGACGGAAAGCTGGCCGAGGAGGCCGGCGTTCCGCGTGGCCAACGGGGCTTCGCTCGATTGGCCTGACTGGATCCATGCCATCGACCATGCTTTCATTCGAACGCCGGAACCATGAAGGTCGATCGGGCGCTCCGCGCTCGGTTTCTTGCGTGTCCCGGGACCAGCCGCGCGCGGAGCCCACGGTCCACCTTTGCGACTGCCTCGTTACAGCTTGTTCACTTTACCGCGTTTGGAGGGCGCTGGCCTTTCTAACGGTGGCTTTCCCTTGGTGGGCACCGGCCAGAGCCGACGTCAGCGTCCCCGCTCTTTTCGGCGACAACATGGTGATCCAGTCCGGGGCGCCGTTCGTCATCTGGGGCCGGGCGCCGGAAACCGAGCACGTGGAAATCGAGGTCAGCTGGGGTCAGCCGCGGCAGTCCGTGACGGGAGATGCTCAAAGCAAGTGGCAGGCAAGGTTTGCGCCGCCCGCTGCGGCCGGACCGCACCAGATCACGATCCGTGGACGAAATACGATCGGCATCAAAAATATTCTCTGTGGCGAGGTGTGGATCTGCGCCGGGCAGTCCAACATGGCGATGCAGATGGCGTATAAGCACAAGGACGACCGGGGCGTACTCAACTACGCGGAGGAAATCGCCGGCGCGAAGTATCCGGATGTCCGTTACTTCCTCGTTTCGCGCGAAAAGAATGCTTCGTCGCCGGTGGTCATGACGGACGTGCAGGGTGAGTGGAAGATTTGCTCTCCGGATACGACGGGTAACTTCTCCGGCGTCGCCTACTTTTTTGGCGAACGACTCCACCGGGCGCTGCGGCAGCCCGTGGGACTCATCGACAACTCCTGGGGCGGCACTCATATTCAGGCTTGGATGAGCCCGGCGGCGCTCGCGTCGGACCCCGATTTTGCCACGCATGTGGCCTGGGCGAAGAAAGGCATGGATGATTTTCCGGCCGACCAAAAGCTGTACCAGGAAAAGGTGCGCGAATGGCAGCAGCAGGGGTCGATTCCGGCGGCGAAGCCGACGCCGCCCTACTGGTCCGCCGGGCACCGGAACATCCCGTCCGGTCTCTACCATTCGCGGACCGCACCGCTGTTTCCCGTTTCGGTAAAAGGAGTGCTCTGGTATCAGGGTGAGGGCAACGCGGGCAAGGCCTGGCTCTATCAGCGGCTTCTGCCCGCGATGATCCGCGACTGGCGACGCGGCTGGGAACGCGACGATCTGCCGTTCCTCGTCGTGCAACTACCCTTGCTCGGGGTGCCGGGTGAACCCGCCAAAATGTACGCGCAGTCCGCGTGGGCGGAGCTGCGCGAGGCACAATTCCTGACGGCGAAGACCACGCCGAACGTTGCGTTGGCGGTGGCGCTCGACGCCGGCGAGGATCACATCCATCCGCGCAACAAGCGCCCGGTCGGCGAGCGGCTGGCGCTTCAGGCCTTAGCGAAAGTCTACGGACATAAACTGGTCTCGTCCGGGCCGCTCTACGCCGAAAGTCGCGTGGAAGGAGACGAAGTGTTTGTCCGGTTTGACGAGATTGGCGCGGGCTTGCGCACGAGCGACGGCGCGCCGATCAAGGGTTTCGCGCTGGCCGGAGCAGACCGACGATTTCACCCGGCCGAAGCCTCGATCGTCGGTGGCACGGTCGTGATCCAAAGCGCGCGCGTAAAGGCGCCGGTCGCGGTCAGGTATGCATGGGCTGATTTTCCCGACTGCAATCTCTCCAATCGGGAAGGCCTGCCCGCGTCTCCGTTTCGTTCCGATCTCTGGCCGGAATTGACTCATGGCCAGAAGTAACCGCCCGGCCCGCTTGCGCCAGTTCCGAGCCTTTCGATCCATCCATGAAAATCACTGATCTTCACACCACACTCCTCACCGGACCTTCCACCAACGATCCGTTCTTCCAAGAATGCCGGAAGCTGCGCAGCGCGGCCTTCATCGAGGTGGTCACCGACGGCGGACACACCGGCATCGGCGAGACCTACGCCGGCTATTTCTGTCCGGAGGCGGTGCCGGCCATCGTCGAGTTTTTTAAACCGATTTTGATCGGCCAAACCGTCGATGACATTCCCGAGCTGTGGCGGCGGATGTATCACTGCGGGAATTTTTGGTGTCGCGTCGGTCTCGGCACCATCGTGCTCAACGGCATCGAGGCGGCGCTGTGGGATTTGAAGGGCAAGCTCCTCGGCCAGCCCGTGCACGCGCTCCTCGGTGGCGCCAAGCATGCGCGCCTGCCGTGCTATGCGACTGGCGGGCCGAGCAATTTTCCGAAGGAGCGGCTCGCCCAAAAAATGGATCATTATTTTTCCCTGGGGTTTCGCGGGCTCAAGGTGGGGGCGGGCAGCTTCACGGCGGGGAAGGGCTGGTATATTCCACAGGAAGCGCAGGAAGCGGCCGATTTCGAGTCTGACAAAATCGCCTTCATGCGGGCGCACGCGGGTAAGGATGCATGGATAATGATGGACGCCCACATGGGCAACACGCAGGGCAAGGCGTGGACTGTTGAGATCGCGACGGCAGTGGCGAAGGCGCTTGAGCCCCATGATCTTTTTTTCCTCGAGGAGCCCCTGCACTACACCGACCCGTGGGGTTACGCGGAACTTTGCCGCGCGACCTCCACGCCCATCGCGGGCGGGGAGTGCCTCACCGCCGCTTATGAGTGGCGCGTGTTCGCCGGGCAGGACTCGTTCGACATCGCCCAGCCCGACGCGTCGTTCACCGGTGGTCTCAGCGAGTTCATGCACGTTGCAAAAATGATGGCGGAGCGCGGAAGAAAAGTCGCCACGCACGCGTGGGGTGCCGGCGGTTCGCATATGCAGAATGTCCACTGCGGTTTCGCCGCGGCCAACACCTGCATCCTCGAAGTCGCGCCCGACTGGGCCGGTCTCCACGCCGAGGTGATTGACGGCGCATTCATGATGAAGGACGGCTATGCGCTCCCGCCCGATCGCCCCGGCCTTGGCATCGTTCTCACCGATGAGATCAAGCGCCGTTATCCGTTCCAGCCTGGCAGCGGCGAGTTTAACAGCGTCCCAGGAAAAATTCTCACCAATTGAAATGAAAATAGTCATCGACGTCGCCGCCCACGAACCCGCGCTCGCCGCGCTCCGGCAGCGCGCGGACTGCCGCATCGTGGGCCTCGCGCCGCCCGAGGAACGCGCCCGCGAGGTGGCCGCCACGCTCATTGCCGACGCGGACGTTTTGTTCTGCACGTTTCCGCCGACCAACCACGCGGCGATGAAAAACCTGAAGTGGATTCAAATCGCCTCGACGGGGTACACGCAATTGCACGGGCTCGATCTGCCCGCGCGCGGCGTCCGCGCGACTAACGCCCGCGGCTGCTTCGACGTGCCGATCGGCGAGTGGAACGTCGCGATGATGGTGAACCTCGCGCGCGACTGCCGGCAGATGATCCGCAACCAGGACGCCGCCGTCTGGGATCGCTCGGCGATTTTTCAGAATGAGATTCGCGGGCTGACCGTGGGGCTTTGGGGCTACGGCGGCATCGGCCGCGAGACCGCGCGGCTCGCGCGTCACCTCGGGATGCGCGTCCATGTGATGACGCGCGGCGGCGTCGGCCCGCGGCACGACGTGTTCACCGAGCCGGGCACCGGCGATCCCGAAGGCGTGCTGCCGCATCGAGTGTTTCGCGCCGGCGAGGAACTGGAATTTCTCCGTGACCTCGATTTTCTGATCGTGGCGCTGCCGCTCGGAAAATCCACCGAGGGTCTGATCGGCGAGCGGGAGCTTCAGGCGTTGCCACGCCGTGCGTTCGTCCTTAACCCCGCGCGCGGCCCGATCATCCGGCAGGAGGCGCTGCTCCGTGCGTTGCGCGAAAAATGGATCGCGGGCGCGGCGCTCGACACGCACTACCACTACCCGATGCCGCCGGAGCATCCGTTGTGGAAATTTCCGAGCGTGATCTTCACGCCGCACATTTCGGGGTCGAGTCTCAGCCCAAAATTCAAGCAGCGGCTCTGGGAAATTTTTTTGCTCAACGTGGAGCGATTTGTGCGGGGCGATTCGTTACTCAACGAACTCAGTCACGCCGAACTCCTAGGCGCATGACGAAACCCGGTATTGATTATGATTTGAGTCGAGCAACCCTGCCGTTACGCCGTCCGTGCGGAAATATTTATCCCGGGAGCTACATTACGAGCCAGGGAGTC
>Ga0114966_10004338_pt1 | contig 12215 bp, 14 predicted proteins | sample M_130207_XF_Meta_FD_87029 | JGI IMG/M metagenome (GOLD analysis project Ga0114966, IMG submission 87029) | Freshwater microbial communities from Lake Montjoie, Canada to study carbon cycling - M_130207_XF_MetaG | ecosystem: Environmental > Aquatic > Freshwater > Lake | place: Lake Montjoie...
CTTTCCCAACGGCACTGGATCAGGCGAGGACACCTTCTGCTCCAGTTCGCCGAAGAAGTTGTAGACGAAGTGCAGGCGTCCGTCGGCGACGAACAGCGTGTAGCCACCGTGCCCGGCGCCCTGCTTGAGCAGCACGCCGTGAACATCGGCGCTGTCCACCGTCACCTCGGCCAGGACCGAGAACGAGCGGCCCGCGATGTTCACGCATGCTCCCAGCGGTACCGGCGCGGTATGCGGGTAATAGATGTAGCTGGAGCGATCACCGGCCAGTGAAGGTCGCTGCCGGCCGAGGACCTCCATGATGTTGAAATCAGCCAGCGGTAGGCCGTTGTACTTGTCGGCCTCGGCGAACCAGAGCTTCTTCATTTCCTCAAGCTTCTCGGGATGCTCGGCCGCCAGGTCATGGCATTGGCTGCGGTCGGCCTCGATATGGAAGAGCTCCCAGCGGTCTTTATCGAAATGCCCCCACCCCGACGGGGTTGCAGCGTGCACGGTGTTGGCGAACCAACCGCTGTGCCAGATGCCCCGCGTCCCGAGCATGGTGTAGAACTGGGTGTCCTTACCCGTCTTCGCTTTCGGATTGTCCAGTGCCGCTTTGAAACTCACTCCCTCGAGTGGTTTCTGCGGGACCGCGTTCACCGTCGCCGGCGGTGTGATGCCCAGCAGGTCGTACACGGTCGGAGTGATATCGGCGACGTTGACGTAGTTGTCCCGGAATTCGCCGTGCGCGCGAATTCCCCTGGGCCAGGAAATGATCGCGGTGTCGGCGATTCCGCCCTCGTGGGAGGCGTAGCGCTTGTAGAGCTTGTAAGGCGTATTGAATGCCATCGCCCAGCCGATCGGGTAATGGTTATAGGTCTGCGGACCGCCGAGCTCGTCGTAGAGCCGCATGCTGTCCCCGACCGTGTCAATGAGACCGTTGAAGAACTTGACTTCGTTGACCGAACCGTTGGGTCCGCCCTCACCGCTTGCTCCATTGTCGGAGATCACCACGATGATGGTGTTGTCCAACTGCCCGGAGGACTCCAGATAGTCGAGCACCCGGCCGATCTGGTCATCGGTGTAGGACAGGAAGCCGGCGAACACCTCGGCCATGCGGGCGAAGAGGCGCTTCTCCTCGTCGTTCAGCGAGTCCCAGGGTCGCACGGTGTCCTGGGCCGGCCACGGTTCGCCGTTGGGGCCCTTGACGTCGGTGTAGGGGTTGACCGCAGACAGTTCGGTGTCGGCCGGCACGACGCCGAGCTTCTTCTGATTTGCCAGCACGATCTCGCGATAGCGCTCGTAGCCCATGTCGAAGCGGCCCGCGTACCTATCCGCCCACTCCTTGAACACGTGGTGCGGCGCATGTCCGGCGCCGGGGCAGAGATAGGAGAACCACGGCTTGTCCGGTGCGATCACCTTGGCGTCCTGAATGAACTCGATCGCCTTGTCGGCCAGATCCTTCGACAGGTGGTAACCCTGCTCCGGGGTGGCGGGCGCCTCGATGGGGTGGTTGTCGTAGACCAACTCCGGGTACCACTGGTCGGTCTCGCCGCCCAGGAATCCGTAGAACCGTTCGAAACCCCGCGACAGCGGCCAGTGCCGCTTGGTGGCGGCCAGGCTGGACTCCTCCAGTGGCGTCAGGTGCCACTTGCCGAGGCAGTAGGTGTTGTATCCACGCTCGGCCAGCACTTCGGAGATCAGCGCGGTGTCGTCGGGGATGCGGCCGTTGATGCCGGGGAAACCCTCAGTGAACTCCTCCACGACGGCCATGCCCACGGATGTGGCGTTGCGCCCGGTGAGCAGGGAGGCCCGGGTCGGCGAGCACAGCGCGGTGGTGTGGAACTGGGTCAACCGCACGCCTCGCTCGGCGATGCGGGTCATGGCTGGCATCTCGACGAGGCCGCCGAAGCAGTCCCAGGTGGCGATGCCCACGTCGTCCCAGACGACATAGAGCACGTTGGGTGCGTCGGCTGGTGCGGTCGGCGCGGCGTACGGGCCCCAGTCCGGTTCAGAGTCACGGATGTCGAGGGCGATCTTGCCGGTGAACTCAGCTGCCATGCCGGTGGACATTACCCGCCAGCGGTAACACAAAAAAATGCCCACCGCGACCGGTGGGCATTTTCGTGCAGCTGTTGCTACTTGGCCTTCTCGAGAATCTCAACGAGGCGCCAGCGCTTGGTGGCCGACAGCGGACGGGTCTCCATCAGCGTGACGCGGTCGCCGATACCGGCGGTGCCGTCCTCGTCATGCGCCTTGACCTTGGAGGTAGTACGGATGATCTTGCCGTACTTGGGGTGCTGCACGCGCGACTCGAGTTCGACGACGATCGTCTTCTCCATTTTATCGCTCACCACATAACCGATTACGGTCTTGCGACGGCCGCGCGGCACCTCGGTGAGCGGAGTGTGCCGGGGCCCCTTTTCCTGGGTCGCCTTCGCATCGGATTTCTTCGTCACTGCCATTTATGAATCCTCACTGCCGGGTCCGGTAGCCAGACCCAGCTCACGTTCACGCAGCACCGTGTAGATGCGCGCAATCTCCTGACGAACGGTGCGAAGCCGATGATTGTTGGTCAGCTGACCGGTCGCCGTTTGGAAGCGCAAGTTGAACAGCTCTTGCTTGGACTCACGCAGCTTGGTGACCAACTCGTCGTCAGTCAGTTCGCGCAGTTCACCCGCGCCCACTCCCACTGCCATCAGAAGTGCTCCTCTCGAGTCACGATGCGTGCCTTGATCGGTAACTTGTGGATCGCACGCGTCAGTGCATCGCGAGCGATCTTCTCATCCGGGTAGCTCAGTTCGAAGAGCACCCGTCCGGGCTTGACGTTGGCGACCCACCACTCCGGCGAACCCTTGCCGGAACCCATGCGGGTCTCGGCCGGCTTCTTGGTCAACGGACGGTCCGGGAAGATGTTGATCCAGACCTTGCCGCCACGCTTGATGTGGCGGTTGATGGCGATACGCGCGGACTCGATCTGACGGTTGGTGATGTAGGCGTGCTCCAGAGCCTGGATGCCGTAATCGCCGAATGTCACCGAGGTACCGCCGCTGGCAACACCACGCTGACGCGGATGATGTTGCTTGCGGTGCTTGACCTTACGGGGAATCAACATGATCTAGCTCTCCGATTCCTGCGTCGTGCTCTCGGTCGCTTCGGCGGCCGGAGCGGTCTCGATAACCTCGGCCGGCGCATCATCGCCGCTGGAGGCGGCGCGGCCGGCTTCGGTGCTCGTCGCGGTGGTTCCCGATGCGCCACTGCGACGCGGACGGGTGCCCGAGGTCGGGCGGTCGCGGCGCGGGCGGTCGGCGGCCGGAGCCACGGCGGTCAGCTCGCGCTTACCGCCGACGACGTCGCCCTTGTAGATCCAGACCTTGACACCGATACGACCGAACGTGGTCTTGGCCTCAAAGAGCCCGTAGTCGATATCGGCGCGCAGCGTGTGCAGCGGCACCCGGCCCTCGCGGTAGAACTCCGAACGGCTCATCTCAGCACCGCCGAGGCGGCCCGAGCACTGCACCCGGATGCCCTTGACGTTGGGCTGACGCATGGCGGACTGAATGGCCTTGCGCATTGCGCGACGGAATGCGACGCGGTTGCTCAACTGTTCGGCGACGCCCTGTGCCACCAACTGAGCGACGGACTCGGGGTTCTTGACTTCAAGAATGTTCAGCTGCACCTGCTTGCCGGTGAGCTTCTCCAGGTCGGTCCGGATGCGGTCGGCCTCGGTGCCGCGGCGACCGATCACGATGCCCGGACGCGCGGTGTGGATATCGACGCGGACTCTGTCGCGAGTCCTTTCGATCTCGACGTCGGCGATACCCGCACGCTCGAGACCCGACGCCAGCAGGCGACGGATCGCCACGTCCTCCTTGACGTACTCGGCGTACTGCTTGTCGGCGTACCACCGGGACTTCCAGTCGGTGGTGATACCGAGCCGGAAACCGTGGGGGTTGATCTTTTGGCCCACTACTGCGAGCCTCCCTTCGCTTCATCCGAAGCTTCTGCAGTCTTCTTAGGCGCCGCTTTCGTGGCTGCGGCCTTAGCGGCCGGAGCCTTCTTGGCAGCTGGGGCCTTCTTGGCGGGGGCCCGCTTGGTCGGGGCCTTCGCCGGAGCGACGCCGGTACCCGCGGCGGCCTTGCTGCCCTGGGCGCGACGCGACCGCGACGACTGGCCGGCACGCTGATCGCGCGGCGGACGGCTCTCCACGATCACGGTGATGTGACTGGTGCGCTTGCGGATCCGGAACGCCCGACCCTGTGCGCGCGGCCGGATGCGCTTAGCGGTGGGGCCCTCGTCGGCATAGACGGTGGCGACCACCAGGCTGCGCGGATCCAGACCACTGTTGTTCTGCGCGTTGGCCGCGGCGCTGGCGATCGCCTTGGCGACCGGTTCGCTGGCCGATTGCGGCGCCCAGCGCAGGATGTCGAGGGCCTCTTCCACCGACTTGCCGCGGACCAGGTTGATCACCCGGCGCGCCTTGCTCGCCGAGATGCCCACGTACTTCGCGACGGCAGAGGCGGAGGGATATTCAGTGACTACGCTCATCGCCGCTTCGCCTTCCGGTCATCCTTGATGTGACCCTTGAACGTCCGCGTAGGCGCGAACTCGCCCAGCTTGTGACCGACCATCGACTCGGTGACGAACACCGGCACGTGCTTGCGACCGTCGTGGACGGCGAAGGTGTGACCGATGAAGTCGGGGATGATGGTCGAACGACGCGACCAGGTCTTGATGACCTGCTTGGTGTTCTTGTCGTTCTGAACGTCGACCTTCTTGAGCAGATGGTCGTCGACGAACGGACCCTTTTTCAGGCTGCGTGGCATGTTGCTTCTCCCGCCTAGCGCTTGTTCTTGCCGGTGCGCCGGCGTCGGACGATGAGCTTGTCGCTCGGCTTATTCCGCTTCCGGGTACGACCCTCGGGCTTGCCCCACGGGCTCACCGGGTGCCGGCCGCCGGAGGTCTTACCCTCGCCACCACCGTGCGGGTGGTCGACCGGGTTCATCACGACACCGCGGACGGTGGGGCGCTTGCCCTTCCACCGCATCCGGCCGGCTTTGCCCCAGTTGATATTGGCCTGTTCGGCGTTACCGACCTCGCCGACGCTGGCGCGGCAGCGCACGTCGACACGGCGGATCTCGCCGGACGGCATACGCAGCGAGGCGTAGGCGCCCTCTTTGCCCAGCAGCTGGATGCTCGCGCCGGCCGAGCGGGCCAGCTTGGCTCCGCCGCCGGGGCGCAACTCGACGGCGTGGATCACGGTGCCGGACGGGATGTTTCGCAGCGGCAGATTGTTACCCGGCTTGATGTCGGCGTTGGGGCCGGACTCCACGACTGCGCCCTGAACAAGACCCTGGGGCGCGATGATGTAGCGCTTCTCGCCGTCGAGGTAGTGCAGCAGCGCGATATTGGCGGTGCGGTTCGGGTCGTACTCGATGTGTGCGACCTTGGCGTTGACGCCGTCCTTGTCGTGGCGCCGGAAGTCGATCATCCGGTAGGCCCGTTTGTGGCCGCCGCCCTTGTGGCGGGTCGTGATTCGGCCGTGCGCGTTGCGACCGCCGGTGCTGTGCAACGGACGGATCAGCGACTTCTCCGGCGTCGAGCGGGTGATCTCGGCGAAATCGGAGACGCTGGCACCGCGGCGACCGGGGGTCGTCGGCTTGTACTTGCGGATTCCCATATCTGTTTCCTAAAGCTTTCCGCCGGCCTAGGCCGGTGCTCCGAAGATGTCGATCGACTTGCTACCAGCAGCCAGGGTGACGATGGCGCGCTTGGTGTCCTTGCGCTTGCCGTAGCCGGACTTGGTGCGCTTGCGCTTGCCTTGCCGGTTGGCGGTGTTCACCGAATCGACCTTGACCGAGAAGATTTTCTCGATAGCGATCTTGATCTGCGTCTTGTTCGAGTCCGGGTGGACGATGAACGTGTAGACGTTGTTCTCGATCAGCCCGTAGGACTTCTCGGAGATCACCGGCGCCAGGATGATGTCGCGGGGGTCAGTCACAGTTGCCATCAGGCTGATACCTCCTCGTTCTTGTCAGCCTCGTTCTTGTCAGCAGCATGACGCGCGATATACGCGTCAAGTGCCTCGACGCTGAACACCACGTCGTCAGCATTGAGCACGTCGTAGGTGTTGAGCTGATCCGGTGCGATCACATGCACGCCAGGCAGATTGCGCGCGCTGAGTGCGCCGACCTCGTCACTGCGGCCGATGACCAGGAGCACCTTGGCATCTTTTCCGGGTGTGCGGCCGGGAACCAATGAGCCCAGGAATGACTTGGCGCTCTTGGTCGACGGGGCCTGCCCGGCGACCAGTTCGGTCACCGCGTGAATGCGCTCATTGCGTGCGCGGTCACTCAGTGCGCCACGCAGTGCTGCGGCGATCATCTTCTTGGGCGTTCGCTGGCTGTAGTCGCGCGGCTTGGGTCCGTGCACGATTCCGCCACCTTTGAACTGCGGTGCGCGCGTGGAACCCTGCCGTGCGCGGCCGGTGCCCTTCTGGCGGTACGGCTTGCGGCCGCCACCGGAGACCTCACCGCGACGCTTGGTCGAGTGGGTGCCCTGCCGGGCGGAGGCCAACTGCGCCGTGACCACCTGATGCATCAGCGCGATATTGGCTTCCACATCGAACAGTTCGGCGGGCAGCTCGACGCTGCCCCTCTTCTTGCCGTCCGGGGTGTGGACGTCGATCGTGAGAGCCATTACCTACCACCTCGTTTGACGGCAGTGCGAACCATCACCAGGCCGCCGTTGCGACCGGGGATTGCACCTTTGATCAGCAACACGCCGTTGGCCGCATCGACCTTGTGCACCACCAGGTTCTGCGTGGTGATGCGGTCGCTGCCCATCCGGCCTGACATCCGGGTGCCCTTGAACACGCGGCCCGGCGTCGAGCAGCCGCCGATCGAGCCCGGCCGGCGGTGCACCGCCTGGGCGCCGTGGGACGCGCCCTGGCCCTTGAATCCGTGCCGCTTCATGGTGCCGGCGAAGCCCTTGCCCTTGGAGGTTCCGGTGACGTCGACGTAGTTGCCGTCGGCGAAGATCTCCGCCGTCAACTCCTGGCCGACCTCGTACTCGGACGCCGCGGCCTCGTCATCAAGGCGCAACTCGGCAAGATGCCGGCGCGGGTTGACCCCGGCAGCAGTGAACTGCCCGGTGACCGGCTTATTGACCTTGCGCGGGCTGATCTCGCCGTAGGCGAGTTGAACAGCGCTGTAGCCGTCGCGTTCCGGGGTTCGGATGCGGGTGACCACGTTGGGTCCGGCCTTGACCACCGTGACCGGAACGACGCGGTTGTTCTCGTCGAAGACCTGGGTCATGCCGAGCTTGGTGCCCAGGATTCCCTTGCGTGCGTGAGCCATGTTTTCGCAGACCCCTACTGAATATTCACATCGACGCTGGCCGGCAGGTCGATGCGCATTAGCGCGTCAACCGTCTTCGGCGTCGGGTCGAGGATGTCGATGAGCCGCTTGTGGGTACGCATCTCGAAATGCTCCCGCGAGTCCTTGTACTTGTGCGGGGACCGGATGACGCAGTACACGTTTCGTTCAGTTGGCAGCGGCACTGGTCCGACCACGCTGGCACCGGTACGGGTGACCGTTTCCACGATCTTGCGCGCCGAGGCGTCAATAGCCTCGTGGTCATAGGCCTTGAGCCTGATGCGGATCTTTTGTCCCGCCACGCTTCTCCTACCTTCACTACGTGCTTGTGCTCGCGCCGTGGTTACGGGCGCTAGCTCTCGCCGCCGCTGTTTACCTGTCCTGGTTCACCGGACCCCCGCGCTCGGGTGCAACACCCGCGCGCAGCCTCGACAGCGCGACGAAACCGTCTCGCTCCGAAGTGGGGACCGGACGCGCCAGTGCTGGCGCTGGTCGTTCACCTTGGGCGGCACGATCCCTGGGGATGCGAATCCGGCTCAAGGCAACCCGCCCAGTATGCCCCAGAACGAGGTCTGCTCCAAATCAACGGATAAGCCCGCCTGCGGGGCTTACGGTGCCTGCACCGGAATAAGGAGTCGCTATGTACAGAGTCATCCAATGGGCCACCGGTGGCGTCGGTAAGGCCGCCATCCAGGGCGTGCTGCGCCACCCGGATCTCGAGCTGGTCGGCTGCTGGGTGCACAGTGCTGACAAAAGTGGGCGCGACGTCGGCGAATTGGCCGGTGAGGACCCGATCGGCGTGCTCGCGACCAACGATATCGACGAACTGCTGGCGCTCGACGCCGACTGCGTCATGTACTCGCCGCTGTTGCCCGACGATCAGGTCGTGATGCGCATCCTGCGATCGGGAAAGAACGTGGTCACCCCGGTCGGCTGGGTCTATCCGGACCGGCAGAGCCGGGCGGTTGCGGCCATCGAGGAGGCGTGTGTGGCCGGAAACGTCACCCTGCACGGGTCCGGCATCCACCCGGGCGGCATCACCGAACGCTTCCCGCTGATGATCTCGTCGCTGTCGTCGGCGATCACCCATGTGCGCGCCGAGGAGTTCTCCGACCTGCGCACCTACAACGCCCCGATGGTGGTGCGCGAGGTGATGGGCTTCGGCCTTACCCCGGAGCAGGCGATGAGCGGACCCATGGCGGTGCTGCTGGAGGCCGGGTTCAAACAATCCGTCCGGATGGTGACCGATCAACTCGGTTTCGACGCCGAGCCCCGCATCCGCTCCACCCAGGAGGTCGCGGTCGCCGTCACCGGCACCGATGAGTTGATCGTGCCGATGGAAGCCGGCACGGTGGCAGCGCGACGGTTCCGCTGGGAGGCGATCGTCGACGATCGGCCGGTGGTCACCGCGGCGGTCAACTGGCTGATGTGTGAGGTGGAGTTGGATCCGCCGTGGACGCTCGGCGAACAGGGTGAGCGCTTCGAGGTGGAGATCACCGGAGATCCGACCGTATCGCTGACTTTCAAGGGCCTGCAGCCGGAGACCGTGGCCGAGGGCCTAATCCGCAATCCCGGCGTGGTGTCGACCGCCAACCACTGCGTCAGCGCGATCCCCTACGTCTGTGTTGCCGACGCCGGCATCAAGACTTATCTGGATCTGCCGCTGATCGCCGGGCGCGCCGCACCGGATCTGGCGGTCGGCCGCACCACCGGTTAGCCCAGTGACGCCCAGAACCCGCACTGATGGCGGGCGCCGAAGTCGGTGGTGACGGTCAGGCCACCGGTCTGCAACGAAAGCCATTGCGGCTCTTCGGGATTCAACTGAGGCCAGTCGGCTTGACCGGGCGCATCGGGAGCGCCTGTTGTCACGAACCTGCTCCAGTAGGCGATCATCTGATCCGACAGCACCTGCTGCGCCGGGTTCAGGGCCGGGGCGCCGCCCATGTCGAACAGATAGCGCAACTCCAGGGCGTGGCCGGCGCCAATCGCGAACGGCACCGTGCGCATGGGTTCGGGTGCGGGGGCGCGGAAGTCATTGAACTCATAGGCGTAGACCGGTGCACGACGCGCCAGTCCGGTTGCCATGGTCTCGACCGGGCAGGCGAAAACGCCGTCGGTCACCGTGGCGGCGTACGCCAGGCCGACACTGCCGTCGTACTTCGACAGCGGGTAGCGCGCGGCGATGGTGGATGCCTGTGCACCGAAGGTGTCCTCCAGTAGCGTCCGGTACGGCGCAAGACGATGGTTGCGCAGATAGCTCAGCGCCACGAACAGGGTGAACTCGTCGGCGGTCGTTCCGATCAGCATCGGCACCCGAATGGTGCGACTCTGAGTGGCCGCCGTCGCCGGCGCGACCGGCAGTCGCTCGGTCCCGGTGACCGGTCCGGTGAGAATGTTGGTGCCGATCCTGACGTACGGGGGCCCGTCCTGCAGTCGGTCGACGGGCAGGCTGCGCAGGCACGCCTGAGCCGAAGCCGTCTCACGGCAACCTTTTTCGGCCGCATAGTCGATGCTGATGCGCTCCGCGGCGGGCAGCGGAGCCTGGGCCTGACACGGGCCGCTCTGCATGATGGCCGCCCGGAAGAGCCCGTCCGATTCCGGCGCGACCAGGTGGTCGCATACCGAGATGGCGCCCGCGGACTCCCCCGCGATGGTGACCCTGGCCGGGTCGCCACCGAAGCCGGCGATGTTGTCGCGCACCCACCGCAGCGCTGCCTGCTGGTCGGCGAGCCCGTAGTTGCCGGGTTCCGGGCCGGCCTTATCGGCCAGCGCGGGATGCGCGAGAAAGCCCAACGCCCCCAGCCGGTAGTTGACGGTGACGACGACGATGTCGCCGCGGGTGGCGAGCCACTGGGCGTTGTAAATGTCGGAACTGCCGTTGAGGAAGCCACCCCCGTGAATCCAGACCATGACCGGCCGGGGTGGCGCACGTGTCGCACCTGTGGGCGTCCACACCGTCAGGTTCAGGCAGTCCTCACTGGTAGCGAGTCCGTAGTCAGGGTCGGCCCGGATGTCCTGGATGCACCGCAGGCCCGGCTTGGTGGCGTCGCGCACGGACTTCCACGGCACCGGCGCCACCGGCGGCTGCCACCGCAATGGACCGACCGGGGCGGCCGCATAGGGAACGCCCTGGAAGATCCGCACCCCCGGCCCTGAACTACCGCGCACCACGCCATCGGCCGTTCGGACCACCAGGGGATCGCCGGGTGCCGCGCGGTCACACCCGGCAAGCAGCACCACCGAAAGCAGTACGGCCGCACACCGGATTGCGGCGCGAACAGAACCGGACGGCACGCTCATCAACCTACGCGGAACCCGGCGCGACGAAATTGCCCTAATGGGTTTGCATCGGCCGGATCGTCCACCACACTGTGAAGCTGACACCCGTCAAGTTCAGCCCAGGAGATGTTGATGAGCGCACCGACCCACCACCGGATCACCGACCCCGCGGGACGGGTACTGGCCGATCCACAGGCCTACACCGATGAGAAGACGCTGCACGAGGCGCTGGCTCACTTGCGGAAAGAGGCGCCCGTGTCCTGGGTGGACGTGGGCGACTACCGGCCGTTCTGGGCGATTACCAAGCACGCCGACATCATGGATATCGAGCGGCAGAACGATCTGTTCACAAACTTCCCGCGCCCCCTGCTGACCATCGCCGAGGCTGATGACGCGCTGCTTCGGGATATCGAGGCCGGCACCGGCCTGCGCACGCTGATCCACATGGACGATCCGCACCACCGCGATATTCGCAAGGTCGGCGCGGACTGGTTCCGGCCAAAAGTGTTGAAGGCCTTGAAGACCCGCTGCGACGAACTGGCCAAGATCTACGTCGACAAGATGGTGGAGATGGGTCCGGAACTCGACTTCGCCCAAGACATCGCCGTCAACTACCCGCTATACATCATTCTGACGATGCTGGGTCTGCCTGACTCCGATTTCCCCCGGATGCTCAAGCTGACCCAAGAGATGTTCGGCGGCAACGACGAGGAGTTGCAGCGCGGCGGCGGCGTCGACGACATGCTGGCCGTTCTCCTGGATTTCTTCAACTACTTCTCGGCGCTGACCGCCTCGCGCCGGGAGCACCCCACCGAGGACCTCTCCTCGGCGATCGCCAACGCGAAGATCAACGGCGAACCGATGTCGGATATGGACACACTTTCGTACTACGTGATCGTGGCCAGCGCGGGGCACGACACCACCAGCGCCGGAATCGCCGGCGGATTACTCGAATTGCTGCGCAATCCCGGCGAACTGGCCAGGCTGCAGAAGGATCCGAGCCTGATGGGCACCGCGGTCGAGGAGATGATCCGCTGCATCGTGCCGGTCAAGGAGTTCATGCGCACCGCCCAGGCTGACACCGAGGTCCGAGGGGTGAAGATCGCCAAGGGCGAGTCGTTACTGCTGAGCTATGTCTCGGCCAACCGCGACGAGGACGTCTTCACAGATCCGATGCGCTTCGACGTCGGCCGCGATCCCAACAAACACCTGTCCTTCGGCTACGGCGTGCACTTCTGCCTCGGCGCCGCACTGGCCCGGATGGAGATCAACAGCTTCTTCACCGAGCTGATACCGCGGATCTCCTCCATCGAATTGGCCAGTGAACCCGAATTGAGCGCCACCACGTTCGTCGGCGGCCTCAAGCACCTGCCGATCCGGGTCACCCTGAAGGACTAGCCGCGAGCGTGCGTGTCGGTACGCAGACACGCCGTTAGGAGCGCGCAGTTTGCGCACCCTCGCGCGAGGTTCGCGGGCCGCTAGAAGAACTCCGCCGCGCTGAAGTACTAGCGCACGAACTCCTTCGCGCGGTGGGCGATCATCGCAATGGTCTCGTGCGGGCCGCGGCTGGGGATGCGCGGC
>Ga0114966_10004339_pt1 | contig 12213 bp, 15 predicted proteins | sample M_130207_XF_Meta_FD_87029 | JGI IMG/M metagenome (GOLD analysis project Ga0114966, IMG submission 87029) | Freshwater microbial communities from Lake Montjoie, Canada to study carbon cycling - M_130207_XF_MetaG | ecosystem: Environmental > Aquatic > Freshwater > Lake | place: Lake Montjoie...
TAAAATTAAAATTAAATAGTAATAATATTTATTTTTATTTATATTTTACTTATATTTATATTTTATTTATATTTTACTTATATTATATTTTATATATAAATTTTTTATAAATAAATATTTAATTATTAATATTATTTAATTTTATTTAATTATATTTTTTACATTATTAATTAAAAATTTTATAAAATAATTAAAATAATTAATTTTTAATTATTTTTCTTACAATTATAATTTATTTAATTATAATAAAATTTTATGTAATTATAAATTTTATATAATTATAAATATTATTATTCTTCTTATTCAGCAGCATTATTAGCAGGAGTATTATTATTTGGTGGTGGAGTATCGACAGGTGCTATGCCTCCATATTCAGCAGCTTGTTGATTTGCCATATGTTTTTGTGATCTATCATAATCTTGTTGTTGTTTTTTCTTTAATTGTTTTAGAATAAAACTATTTAATAAATCGTGACTAACAATAATTTTAGCACATTTTATAGCTACATATATCATTAATATTAAAACTAATGTTATTATAATACCTTTAATATAAAATATATTTCTTTTTAACCATGATGTTGAACCTAATGCATTTACAATTGGTAAAGTTTTTTCTGGTAAAGTATCAGAATTACTCATATCTTGAGAAGTATCAAAATAGGTGTTAGCATTATAAAATACAGTAATATTCTTAGGTGTTCTTTGTACTCGTCTTATATTCTTATTACCTGGACCAATCATATATTGTATAGTATCAATTATACTTATAGAAATAGGTATAACTTCTTCAAAAATGATATAAGTCCAATTTGGAGTACAGGGTGGATATGGTAATGCACCATCATAATAAAAGAAAGATTTTGAAGTTGGAAATAATTGCTCTGGTGACCAAGTCGAACTAACATCTACATCTTGTTCTACAGGCATATCATTGGCTGGCATTTGATTTATAAATTCATTCATAAATTCATTTGCTGGACCATAATCACTACTTCCTTTTTTTAATAATATTGATAAAATAACACCTCCATCAACATCACTTATTGGATTTGTATTATGATAAAGTAATATTTCTAAATCAGCATAACTATCATTAATAGTATGCATACTAGTACGATGTAATGTCATTTTACGAAGAAAGTAAAAACTATCCTTAAATTTCATTAAACAATTTGGTGAAAATGTAACAGTAGGAATATTATTAATCATACTAATACTACATGTTGTTGGTTGATAATTCATAGTTAATCTACATAAAGAACTACACTCTGCTACTTTACTTATATCGATATTTATCGGTGATACACGTGGTGTTTTTTTATTACATAAAGGGTATCTTTTAGGCCACTCAGGATCTCTATCAAATGCCCATAATCCTTGTGTTGTAGAATCTCCTGCTTCTATTGGTGGTGCTGTCATATTTATAATAAAATACTATGTTACTATTTTCTAAATATGTATCTAGATATCTAAATATAATTTATATTATTTTATTTTATTATTTATTACTATTATTTTATTATATATTTAACATATAAAATTTATAAATTATATATTATATATATTATAAATAATATCTAGATAAGTAAATAATAATAATATAAATAATAGTCATAACTAATAGTCATAACTAATAGTCACAAATAATAGTCATAAATAGTTAAGTATCTAGAAATTAAAATGATAATTAAAAGTTTATTGTTTATTATTGTATGTCTTTTTTGTTATGAAACATATAAAAATATGACCAAGATGACTGAAGAATATTTTACAGATTTAGAGTCATCTAATACTAAAGAAAAATTTATAGAAATAACAGGTAATCCAAATTATGATTCTATAGCATCTACAATTGCTATTAATTGCAATGCTTATCCAAGTGAATCTAGAAAAATAATGTCCTATAAACCAGATCCTGATAATACTCTATTAGATACACCTTATTATGCTCAATTTAAACCTATGGAATATGATGCTAAAAGACAATATTTTTGGAAACGTAACAAATTAATAGAGGAAGGTATTAGAAGATTAAAAGATGATGATAAAGAAATTGCAAAAGTTCAAACCTTATTTGATAATGAAACAGACGATGATAAAAAGCAAATATTACAAGATGAATTGAATTTATTTAAATGGCGTAAAAATATTTTTAAAATGAATGATAAAATAACAGGTATAAGTAGATCAAAAAGAGATATTATTAGTGATTATTATCCAGAAGAAATTGGATTACAAAGACCTTGGATAGAAAGACATTCTCATATACCAGATTATAGTTATTAGAATAATAGTTGTGTATAGTTGTGTATAGTTATGTATAGTTATGTATAGATAGTTTATTTTAGTCGAGGGGTTAATTTATAATCTTTATCAAATTCAAGAGTATAAAATTTTGTTAATGATGAATCATTCGGTGCAGATATATATTTATTATTAGAATATTTAGAAATGTCTTTTAAACCTTCATTTTTAAAAAAAACTGAACTATCAAAAAATGCTGAATTATTTTTTACATCTAATAATTTACGTAGTTTAATTGCTTGATTATTAATACTTACAAAAAATGTATCGTTCGTTACTAATGAAAGTGCTTGTTTTTCTGCCTGAGTTTTTGATTTTTCAGTTTGATATTTTACACTACCATCTAAAATATCAAAATCAACAGTTAATATATTTGTTTTAATATCTCCTTCATATTTTAACTTTAATATTCTGGCTGGTGATATTTCTAATACTTTTGCAATTTCATTTGTTAATTGAAAACTAATTACATTAGATACTGTTATATTAGGTTTTTGAGTATCTGTTTTAGTATCAAAATTTTCTTTTTTAACATAAATATATATAAATATTAATAATAATAATAAAATAAATATACAAAATTTATGATGTAGCATTTTTTAGTTTTATTATTTTACTTATAATAAATATACATATTTATAATAAATAAAAACAAAAAATATAATTTTATTATAATATATTATTTTATAATTTATAATTTAATATAATATCTAACTATATAATAATTACTTCATAAATTATAAATACATATAAATATATATATATACATATTTTACCTATAATGCCCAAATCAAAATCACGTTCATCTTCAAAATCTCGGTCTCTAAGTGCTTCAGGAAAAAGATCATTTACTATTAATAATGCCTATCATATTGATGGTTGTAAAACAAAATTTTCACACAAAGACTATACTGGTCGTTTCACAAAACATAGTGCTCAACGCGCTGCTATGAATGCTATGACTGAATTATGTCATGTAAAAAAAATTAAGGGTCAATGTGCTCTTTATATTGAAATGCGTGAAACTACACAAGGTTCTAAACACAAACTTTATGGTTATCATTGTAATCGTGTTAAAAAACCAAATCCTCTAGTTATACCTGGCCGCAGTACATATAATTATGATATGGTGTGTAAGCCTGTTAGAATACCTAGTGAAAAATGTAAAAAGTCTCATAAATCATCTGGACGTATGCGTAGTTCTAGAGCAGTTTCTAAAGATAAAAAAACTAAAAAATCACACTATAAAAAATAAATTTTAATTTATTTAATATTCAATTGGTTTAATTACAATTTTACATTTTTTTGTTTTATTTTCAACTAAATCTTGCACTGTATCAATAATTATATCATTATTTATATCATATATTACAATATTATCTTCAAGTAATAATAAATTATTTTTAACATGACATTCATTTATTATTATGTGCTTTAGATTATTTTTTTGTTCTAGAAGATATATTAATGATATATCAAAATTATCTGATGTTTTTGTAAATACAAAATCTATTTTTCTGTTTATTGACATATTTGTTTTATAGTGTTAATATGAATGTATAATAATTTATATAATATAATTAATTTAAAAATATTTTAATTTTAATATATAAATTCAATTTTTTATATTAAAATTAAAATTAAAATTAAAATATTTTATATTTTGACTTATTTTATTTTATTTATTATTTTATAAATGACTGAATATACAAATACACCTATACCTATATATAAAAATGTAATTCTTATACCTTATCGTAATAGAGAAGAACATCTACAAAAATTTCTTACATATTCTATACCATTATTTGAAAAATACTTACAACCATATAAAGTTATAATTATAGAACAAGAAGAAGGAAAATTATTTAATCGTGGTACTCTATTAAATATTGGTTTTAACGAATATAAAGATAAAGCAGAGTTCTTCTTTACACATGATGTAGATATGATACCAATAGAAAAATGTGTTAATGAATTATATACTAAAAATAATTATGAGGTAATTAGAATATCTGTTCCACATGATATATCTTTTGGACAAATATGTAAATTTACAAAAACTAGTATTTTTAGTAGTAATGGTTTTCCCAATTATATTTGGGGTTGGGGGTTAGAAGATAGAGCTTTATTTTATAGATATACAATTATGAATCATTCAATATCACCTAATTATACTAATGATACTAATTTTATAAAATTATATCATAAATCTAATTGTGAAATTTATGTAAATGAAAAAAAAAGAATATCTGATAAAGAAAGTGAAATATTTAATTGTAATGATAAAGCTAAACAAATAACATATATAATGTCATCTGGATTAAATAATTTGGAATATAAAATTATAGCTAAAGAACATGTCTCAGAAAATATTGAAATTATAAAAGTTAGTATATAATTTAATAATTTAAAAATATTATAAATTTTATGATATATATATATATATTTGCAAATTTTATATAAAAAACAATGATTACATTAGCATATATAAATTTTTGGAATGATCCTGATAATGATACTTATTTTACTGATTTTATTAATCATAATATAGGTCAAGTAAAACTTGTAAATTACAATGAAAATCCAGATATACTAATTACAAGTGTATTTGGTAATATAAATATAATAAAAAATATTAGGGCAAAGTGTAAACTATTTTATTATGGTGAAAATTTAAATAGATACCCTTCCTATAATAATGAACAAGTATTAATAGATACATTTGATTTAATTGTTGGTTTTAAATATACAAATATAGAAAAAAAACAAATACGTTTTCCATTATGGTTAATGTATTATAAATTTTATAATTATACTCCAGACTATAATTTGATTGAGTATATTGAAAAAAAATATAAAGAAAATAAAGAAAATAAAGAAAATAAAGAAAAACAAAAAACACTATTTGCAACATTAGTTGCTAGACATGATAGAGAGGGTCAAAGAACTAAAATATGTAATGAAATAGAAAATTACATAAATAATACTACTAATAATTATAAAATTATGTATCCTGGATTATTTAGACATAATATAGGTCCAAATAATACTATTGGATCTACATCTAAAGATAAAATTAATTATATTTCACAAGGACTATATAATATCTGTCCAGAAAACTCTGAATATGAAGGTTATTTTACAGAAAAAATACTTCAGGCTTTTGAAGCAGGGACTATTCCACTCTATTGGGCTATTGATTTACCAGAAAAACACTTAATTAATGAAAATAAATATTGTTTTTGTAATATAAATAATCCTGTTAAATTAAAAGAACAAATTAATAAAGCAATGACACATCCAGAATATTATTTAGAAGGAAATATATTTACAGAAGAAGCTCCAATTATAGTTAGTAATTACTATAATACATTAATTTCAAATATAAAAATTAAATTAAATTTATAATGTAATATTTATAAAATATAATTATTATTAAAAATATGAGCAAGAGTAAAATATACGGTATTAGTTATGCTTCTAGACACTTTGATAATAGATATAATACTATTACTAAAATAGGAACACATTGTGGTCTATTTGATAGCTTTACATGTTTTAGAGAACAAGATATAGATAATGATTTTAAAGACAAATATAAAGAAGTCTGGAATATGTCAAAAGGTGGTGGTTATTGGATTTGGAAACCCTATATAATATCAAAAATGTTAGAACAAATGAATGATAATGATATATTAGTCTATATAGATGCTGGATGTCATATTAACATTACACCAGAATCAAAAAAACGTTTTAATGAGTATATACATATGATTAATAATAGTCAATCTGGATTATTACGATTTCAATTAACTCATCAAGAAAAACATTTTACTAATAGTAAAACAATACACTATTTTAAAAATAAATTTAATATAAATGATAACATTATCAATACGTATCTAGATAGTTTTCAACTCTTAGCAACAGTTATAATATTACGTAAAAATGACTATACTATTCATTTTTTTAATAAAGTATTAGAAATATTAAATGATGATATGAATTTATTTACTGATAAATATACTAATACATATAATAATACAAATGAAAACCATCGTCACGATCAATCTATTATGTCATTACTTTATAAATATATGGAGGGCAATCTAATTATTGATGATGAAACATGGTTTGGTGGGAATCAAGGGAATTTTAATACTACATTCTCACATAAATATCCATTTTGGGCTACGCGCTCGCGGTCATAAATAATATATTTTATAGATAATATAAATAATAAAATATAAAAATACAATAAATTTATATATAAAATCAATATTAATTATCATTTATCATTTATCAATTATCATTTATCATTTATTAATTATCATTTAATCATTAATTTTTGTAAAGAATGAAATTAGATTGTATTTTAACAGCATGTAATACTAATGCATTATATTTAGATTTTATACCACTATTTATTAAATCATGGAAAAAATTATATCCAACTGTTGATGTAAAAATAGTTCTCATCATGGATACGGATACGGATACTGATACTATACCACCACAATTTGAACAATATAAAGATAATATTATACTATTTAAATCCATACCTAATATTTCAACAGCATTTATATCACAATATATTAGATTATTATATCCTTGTATATTAAATCATTATGAAAATGGTATAATGATAACTGATATGGATATGATTCCAATGAATAGAACCTATTATACTAAAAATATAGAAAACATAGATAATAATAAATTTATATATTTAAGAGATATTTGTTTAAACGATTATAAACAAATATCAATGTGTTATAATGTTGGTTTAAGTAAAACTTGGAGTAGCATATTTCATATACACTCAATTGAAGATATAAATAAAAGACTCATAGATGTATATAAAAGTATAAATTATGTTGATGGTCATGGTCAATCTGGATGGGGAACAGACCAAATTGATTTTTATAATTATGTCATGAATTGGAATAAAAAAACTAATAATTTTATAATATTAAATGATAGAAATACAGGTTTTAATAGATTAAATAGAAATACTTTTACATTAAATAAACAAACCGAAATTTTAATAAATCAAGGATATTATACAGATTATCATTGTTATAGACCCTATAATACATATAAAGATATAAATGATAAGATTGTAGAATTATTGTAGAATTATTGTAATCTAACTAATTAGTATTTGATCCTTTAAGAATTAAATAATCATTTTTTTTATAATTATTTCTTTCATGATAATCATATAAAAATCCGTCTTTATCTTTAACTGGTATTTGTTTCCATAGATTTTTTTCACACATAAAATATAAATTTAATATACCTTGATCCATTCTTTTTGCTATAGGGTATTTTTCATTTAATTCAAATAACCGTTCTACTGTATTATCTTCTATAATAGTTGTATCATAAATCATCATTGTTGATTGAAAATAATCTTTATCAAAAAAAGGACTATATGTCTCTATAAATTCTTGTTTCTTTTCTTTATTTTCAAATAATTCTACATCAAATTGTATGTTAAATTTCCATACATATTTTGGATATGAATCTGAATGTGCATATAAAGATTTATCTGGCTCACAAGCCTGTTTCATCCTTTCTAATGGTCCTTGTATTTGGACTCCTGAATCTAAATAAAATACACTATCCCATTGTTTAAAGTAAATATCAAATATACAAAATTTATTATACATAAATCCTCGTTGTAAAACATAATTATATTCTGGATGGGTTGGATGTTTTCTCCAAACATTTAAAATACTATCAAAATTACGATTAGGTACTTCTCTTAATATAATATTTAAATCATTACTTTTATTTTGTATAGTTTTATCATTATATAATGTACTTGATACTAAAAGAACTATATCATCTTTCCACTTACCAGTCGTGCGAGCTAATGTTATACTATTAAATGCTTTAGTTATATAAGGTTCGTTTGATAAAATTACTAATACCCATTTTTTATTACTCATTTTATATAATAATAATATAATATTTAATATTTATTGAATATAAAAATAAAAAATAAATATTATTTATATATGAAAACTATTTTTTAAATTTTAAAAATATATTATGACAACTACCATTTCATATGGCAGATTAGGTAATCAAATAATTCGAAATCTAGCAGTTAGTTTAATAGCTGAAAAATATGATTTATATGTTGATTATGTTTCTTATGAATTAATTAAAAAATTAGGTATAGAATTATTTATAGGTAAAAATAAATATAATAATACAATTAAATTAGAAGACAATAATTATTTTGATATTTATAAAAATGAAAATACTTTATTAAATGCAAATTTGAACCCAAATGAAAATTTTTTTCAAACACAAGAAATTACAAATTTAATATATACTTATTTACATAGTGATAAAATAAAACAAAATATAATAAATAAAAATCCATTTACACAAAGATATAATTCAAATAATGATATATTTATTCATATAAGATTAACTGATGCAACACAATGGAATCCTGGTATTAAGTATTATATAAATGCAATTTCACATGTAAAATTTGATAATACACTTGATAATATATATATATCTACAGATGAACAGAATCATGTTATAATAAATCAAATCATAAAAAAATATCCAAAAATAATAATAATTAATTATGATGAAATTAAAACATTTCAATTTGGTAGCACTTGTAAAAATATCATTTTATCACATGGTTCATTTTCAGCAATTATAGGATATTTAGCCTTTTTTTCTAATGTATATTATCATGAATATGAATTAAATAAAATTTGGTATGGAGATATGTTTTCTATTAATGGATGGGTTAAACATGCAAAAATATTAGAAAATACTAGTTAGTAAAATCATATATATATTACTTTTGAATTATCAACAAAACAACATTCTAAATTTAAATCATGTTTAATATCCATTATTTTAGTTATATCTATATTTTTTCTTACATGTTTTGCAAATTCGCATTCTGGACTATCATTACATTCATAATTAAAATCTTTTAAATATTTACATTTAATTGCAAATAAACCTAAAACACAGTCATTAAACATGTATTTAAATGTACATACATTAAAAAATTTTGCAAAAGCATCGTATTCACCACTATTACTTTTAACTAAATTTATAAAATTTAAATCTAATAATTTATATCTTCCAGTTAATTTTATAATAATATCATCATCTTTAATGTTATATTGTTTTATAACTTCTTTTATATCTAATAATTCATTTACACCTTTGTGTTTAAATTGTAAAGTATTATTATTAGTATAAACAATATTACATTGTAAAACATCTAAATATGAATTTTTTAAACCATTATTTTCAACAATAATAGGTTTAATTAATAAATCATTTTCTATTAGTGATAATATTGTTTTAATACTATCAATATATGTCTTTTGTCTTTGTTCAAAATTATTTACACCAAATTTATTATTTATAGAAGTTGTTATTATAAGATAAATCATTTTACACTTATCTATTATTATAAATAAAGATATGTATTATTATTTAATATTATTTAATATTATTAAATAGTATCTAAATAATAATCCAAATTTAAATATTTAATACTTTCATTATCTGTAAAATTAAATGTAGAATACTCTTGTAAATTATTAATATCTAGATCATCCCATGAATTTAATATTATCATTGGTAAATTAGTATTATTTTTTATTATATTTATAAATGGTGAATTTATCACAATAGGAACACATTTTAAATATAATGCTTCCCAGAAGCGATGTGTATCTACACCATTACCTTCTGGACAGATGCAAAATTCATATTCACTTAATCTTTTAAAATTATCATATGGACTTATTTTATTTAAAAATGGTATTTTTTTTACAATTGAAGTATAACAACTAGTTCTCTTTTCTTTATTTGTATTTATATCAAAGAAAAAATATATACTTTTTGATTTTTTTATGTGTTGTGTATCATTACTTAAAGTATTATAAAAATTCTGAAAATTACTACCATGTTCCCATTGGTTATTAGCTATACCTATTGGTAATAAAAATAGTTTATGGTGTTCAAAACATAAATTTTGCGCATACCATTTTAATAATTTATTACAATTATATATATTAATTATAGATATGTCATTTTCTGCAATATTTTTATCACTATTATGTGTAATTAATATAAATGAATTTATAAAATAGTTTATTTTTTCAGCTAAAATACCTATTCTATGCCCGTAACAAAACACTATTTTTGGATTATTATAATCAGAATTTATTTCTGACATATTTTTATGTTTAGTAGTTTGTCTATTAATATATGGATTATTACTAAAATCATTATCTATACCTAAATAAACATGTGATATTTCTTGTAGTTTTTCTCCAGACACTATATGTATATTCATTTCTGATTACTTAAATATAAATTAATTATTATGTTTTTATATTTAATTTAATTATTTTAAATATAAAAACATAAAGTATTTAATAGTATCATTTATATTTTTATATTCAAAATAATTAAATATTAGTAATATGTCTTATGGTAAATATACATATGGAACCCCTATTATACATTGGAAGAGTAGTAATGCAAAATTAATTATTGGAAATTTTTGTTCTATAGCAGCTAATGTTAATATATATTTAGGCGGTAATCATAGAACAGATTGGGTAACTACATTTCCATTTGGTCATATACATAACAATATATTTAATAATTTTAATGGTGTAGGTCATCCTAGTACAAAAGGTGATGTAATAATTGGAAATGATGTATGGATTGGCAATAATGTAACAATTATGTCTGGTGTAACTATTGGTGATGGTGTTGTTATAGCAAATAATAGTCATGTTGTTAAAAATGCAGAACCATATAGTTTAATAGGAGGTAATCCAGCACAACATATTAAACATAGATTTACACCAGAACAAATTACAAAATTATTAAGTATTAAATGGTGGTATTGGGATGATGATAAAATCAATAAAAATACAAAATTATTATGTAATGAAAATATTGATGCATTTATAAATGCAAATTCTTAATATAATATAATAATATAATTATTCTAATTTAAAAAATTATATGTAAGTAACTATAATTATTAATATAGTTAGAAAACTAAACTAAAATTATCTAATAATGGATTTAATAAAACAAAAATATGAGTATTTATGTAACACGCCAGGTGATATTAATGAACATTTACATACTCTTTATAAATATGCAACTAATTGTAATAGTATTCTTGAATTAGGTGTAAGAGGATGTATCTCTTCATGGGCTCTTACATATGGTTTATTAAATAATAATAGTAATACTAAATCTTTATTATTAAATGATATAACACCATGTGAAATAGAAGAATTATTAAATACAACAAAAGGTTTAAATATTAATATTAAATATGAATGGATAAATGATTTAAATTTAGATATTAAAACTAATGTAGATTTAACATTTATAGATACATGGCATGTATATGGTCATCTTAAAAGAGAATTAAATAAATTTAGTGTTATTACTAATAAATATATAATTATGCATGATACAACTGTTGATGAAATATATGGAGAAACTATTAGATGTGGTTGGGATGCTAACACACAATCAAAACAAACTGGTATACCTGTTGAAGAGATAAATTGTGGATTATGGAAAGCAATCGAGGAATTTTTAAATAATAATAGTAATTGGAAATTATGTGAAAGATATACTAATAATAATGGTCTTACTATATTAGAAAGAATTAATTAATTTATACTATTTATACATTTTCACTTATATAATTTTATATTTATTTTTATTATAATAAAAATTATATTTTATTATAATATAAAAATAAATTAAACATACTATAAAATTATTAATAATATCATAATCATAATTAATAATAACTAATAATAACTAATAATAATTAATTTATAATTTTTATTATTTATAA
>Ga0114966_10004340_pt1 | contig 12211 bp, 11 predicted proteins | sample M_130207_XF_Meta_FD_87029 | JGI IMG/M metagenome (GOLD analysis project Ga0114966, IMG submission 87029) | Freshwater microbial communities from Lake Montjoie, Canada to study carbon cycling - M_130207_XF_MetaG | ecosystem: Environmental > Aquatic > Freshwater > Lake | place: Lake Montjoie...
ATTAAATAAAAAAAAAAAAAAAAAAAAAAAAAAAAAAAAAAAAAAAAAAAAAAAAAAAAAAAAAAAAAAAAAGATAACAAAAAAATAAAAATTAGTGTAGGTTAGCTTAGTATAGGTAGTTTTTTATTTTTATTATTTATATATTTTTTTATTTAAAAAGCATTCAATTTTTTATTCCCGAAAATTGAAATGTGTTTAAATCTAACTCGTTTCCAATATACAACTATTCTCTCTTCATTTTAAATGAGTCTTTCATCCATGCATAATATGAGTGATGAAGTTGAAAGTAAATTAAGTCTGGTTGTTCGTAGACCCCAAGAAGGTAAAACGACAATTTGCATCAAAAGTATTACTAAAGACACGAGCAAAAATATAGCATTGGTGATTACAATGAATACGCTTGATTCGAATAAGCAATTTATTGGTCGATTGCAACAGAGCATTGCCCCGGAAAATATTGTCGTTTTTAACAGCGATAAAAAATCTGCAGGCGATTGCCATCATGCATCATCTACAGAGCAAGTCAGCAAGTTGATTGATAATAGTTTGCGTTCTGGCCACTCGCCAATTAAAGTTGTTATTTGCTGTGCGCATGCGAAAAGAATTCGCGAGTCGATTCCAGAAATTCTTGAAGCAGGCACAAACTCTATCAGGTTTATGCGTTCTAACATCAAAATTGTCATTCACATTGACGAGGCACATAAATATATTCCGGGAAATGTGCAATATATTAGACAATTTAATTTGTCCCCGATTGTATCTGAAATCGTTGGATATAGTGCAACGCCTGATGGAATTTGGAGCTCCAATACGAGAGACCCTTTGTTTCACAAAATTCTTATCCGAGATGTTGAAACCGACCTATCAATTATGAGTTCTACAAGTTATTTTGGTGTGAAAGATTGTCTGCATATTTTATCTGATGAGCTAAATCCTGATGAACTTGCTGAACGTATTCCTAGCGAAATCCCTGCTCATATTTTGAGGTTGGCAGGTATGGATACTGCGTCTCGTTCATGGTTCTGTAAAACTTGGTCTTTTGATTTTGGGAATGAGCGTCTTGCCTTGGGATATTTGGACTTTATACTTCCAACATTGCAAATTGAACCAGATCGTTTTAGTTATCATTTTGCTCCGTCACTTACTCGTAAAGTGACACATTATCAATGCGTGGATATCATATTGAAGAACTACCCAACAGCCAATGTGATTGTAAAAAATGCTGATGGTGACAAATTATTTCGAACTCGCTCTGGAAAAAGTTGCATAATAAAAACAAGTGCTATGGTCAGGAGTATGGCAAGAGACGAAGCAGAATCGCGTGCTTTATTGGAACCTTCGTATATGATACAAAAACTTATACAAGATACACCAAATTGCCCAACTTTCATCACTGGTTTTACGTGTGTTGGAATGAGTGTTACCTTTATCAATACCACACTTGGAAATTTTGACAGCGTGATCATGAGCCATGAGCACTATAGTCGTGATAAATTATACCAATTATGCAGGTTTCTCTTTAATTGTGAAAACTGGACGAGCGAACAAAGGGCGACCATTAAACAGACTAATTTCTACTCATTATCTTCTTCATGTGTTACCACTTGCCTTGAGTATGAAGCCCATATTGCTCGAATAACTACCGATTTTTCGGGAAAAACTTGCAGTTTGCGAGAGACAATGGGATTGGCTCAAGAAGAACCATCTGCTCGTGAAATCCGAAATCGTGAAATTTGTGCTATTGAGCGTAAAATGGATAAGGAATCTGGTAAATTATGGAAGAAATTCAAGGTCTATGATGGCAATGATGATGCAGAATGGGAGAAAGCACAACATTTCTATGAAAGTATTCTTGGAAAAAGAATTTGTGGAAAATCCATGCCTAAAAAGAACGATGAGGGTTTTTACTGCTGTTCGGATTCATCTGGATTAGGAGTGAAATCATCTACTACATTTAATAATTTAAAGGATGAAAAATGGAGCAATAGATTTCAATTAAAAAATGGATGCCTTTCCTACGCTCATGTATTTGTTGGCTATGAAAATGTAGATGAATCATCTGAGTACACCATCTTTATTAAGTTTGTTGAATTGGTAGATAATGCGACAACTCGGGAATTTCTTGCAAAACATTACGGCACAGCATAATACATAAATTTTAGTGTAGGTTTAAAAAAAATATAAAAATTAGTTAGTTAGAAGAGAGAAATTAGATAGCAAAAAAAACAAAAAAAATAAAAAAAATAAAAATAACACAAAAAAAAAATAAAAATTAGTATAGGTAGTTTTTTATTTTTATTATTCAATTTTTTATTACAGAAAATTGAAATACATAATATTATTATTCATTTCTAATATACAATTCTCTCCCTTTAGTCGTTTTAAAATGGCATTTCAAGAACAACAAGAGCAAGAGCAACAAGATGGAACTGGTTTTATTGCAAGCGATTACACCCAGATTAATAAGCCGTTTCGGTTTGTTAAAAACGAGACTCTTTTCCTTATCAATTCTCTCTTGCCCAAAGAGATTGCTGATAAAATTACAGAATATTGTTTTCAATCGGTAAAAAATCGCATTCAAAGAAATCTTGTCTATGTATTGACTAATAGCAATTCAAGATTTACTGCAAATAACTACATAAATCCAAATAGGTATCCTGGTTGGGATTTTAATATTGATGAATCATGGTCGTTTCAACCATCTATATCTGATGATAATAATGCCCTTTTGAGTGCCCAAAATTGCTATATGTGTGGTGGGTACAGAAATGCATTAATGTGTGTTTCAATCATCAATCGGAAACACGACTCAAATTTATTTATTGATCGCTTTCAATTGCCACATATTATATATCGCGAAAATTTGCGGATTGCGGATCTTAAAACAAACATTAATGTGCCCGATTTATTTATTGGTGTATCTGCTGGTTGGTGGCTTCTTAATGAAAAAATTACTTGTGCGTGTGTTATTGATTGGTGATTTATATATAATTAGATTAGAATAGAAGAGAGAAATTAAATTAGGGGGAAAAAAATAAAAAAATAAAAATTAGATTAGTGAAAAATAAAAAAATAAAAATTAGATTAGTGTAGTCATATACTTAGAATAGGTTAGTTTTTTATTTTTTTTAAATAATAAATTAAATATGTGTATTAATTAATTATAGAAAATTGAATGCTTTTTTTGCTGTATATTTTTAAACATATACTTTCTTCAATCTCATTTTAAATGAACGCTACCGATAAAATGTATTCTCTGATGAATTCTATTCGTTGTGTTGTTGAACCCGCGTTTGAAATCGCGTTGATAACAGCCCAAAAGTGGGTTGGTGCCACTCGTAAGGACGAGATTTGCAAGAAGCTTGAGGGTTTTATGAAGAGGAAAATACTTGCTCGAGATATGATGAGACGTATTATTGCAAATGCACAAGATATGATGCATAAGTCCAGAGAGGTGGGCTCTGGTTATTCGGAGTATTGTGCATTGTATTTATCTCTGGATGAATTTGTTCGGGAAAACCATATGAACTTTTTCAAGTCTCGGTCATGCAAGGACGAATATTATGCTATGCGTATGGTGATAAAAGAATATCTGCTTTTGCCATCGCATAATGTAAATGCTCACATCTGGGCGTTGCAACATGGTATAGATCCTTCGGATCCTTCTTTCGGTATGTCTCGCACAGATAGGGAGAGAACGTACTACTACCAGACTAGGGATCAGGTTCAAATGTATGGATATGATGACACACCTTTTACGATGTGTGGTTGCCACGATTCTGAAAAAATATCTGAGGAAATAAACGAATTGGTTGCGTTTGACCGATGGGGACCGGGTATATTCATAGAAAATGTGCTCCTTACTCCTCGTGATATTGCTCAGTATGACAATCATAATATTCTCCGAGAGAGAAATATCTGGCGTTTTAATAGAGATACTGGCACTGCTACGATATGGAATGCATATGCTACTCCAGAGGAATTGACCTATGAAGACTTTCACGATGATTTTGCAAATGATACTGCTGACACACATTTTGCATGGAAACATGATATGGCTAGCACTTTCAAATTATTGCGGAATTATAATACTATGTTCTCGGCTCCTCAACTTCCCGATTATTCGCAGGTAATGCTCAAGATCCAAGCAAAAACGAATGATAATTGTATGCGTTTGATAGATGAGTTTTGTGGTATATTTTAACTTTTGAAATAAAATAAAAAAATAAAAATTAGTTAGGTTAGATAGGCAAATAAAAATAAAAATAAAAATAAAAAATAGTTAGGTTAGATAGGCAAATAAAAATAAAAATAAAAATAAAAATTAGTTAGGTTAGGTTAGTTTTTTATTTTAAAATAAAAAAAAATAAATATAGTATATTAATTAATTAAAAAAAATTGAATACTTTTTTTGCTGTATATTTTTAAATATATACTTTCTTCAATCTCATTTCAAATGAACGCTACCGATAAAATGTATTCTCTGATGAACTCTATTCGTTGTGTAGTTGAACCCGCGTTTGAAATCGCGTTGATAACAGCCCAAATGTGGGTTGGTGCCACTCGTAAGAACGAGATTTGCAAGAAGCTTGAGATTTTTATGAAGAGGAAAATACTTGCAGAAGATATGAAGCAATATATTATTGCAACTGCACAAGATATGATGAACAAGTCCAGAGAGGTGGGCTCTGGTTATTCGGAGTATTGTGCATTGTATTTATCTCTGGATGAATTTGTTCGGGAAAATCGTATAAACTTTTTCGAATCTCGATCTCACAAGGACGAATATTATGCTATGCGTATGGTGATAAAAGAGTATCTGCTTTTGCCATCGCATAATGTAAATGCTCACATCTGGGCGTTGCAACATGGTATAAATCCTTCTGATCCTTGTTTCGGTATGAGTAGCGCAGATAAGGCGAGAACTTACTACCACAATATGGATCAGGTTGAAGATGACAATTCTTTTACGATGTGTGGTTGCCACGATTCTGCAAGACTTTCCGAGGAAATAAATGAACTGATTGCGTTTGACCAATGGGGACCGGGCATGTTTCTTGACAATGTGTTTGTTACTCAGATTGATTACAATCGTATCTGGGCTTTTACTAACAATGGTACCACTGCTACGATATGGACTACATATAATCCCCCTGAAGATATGTCCCGTCAGGATTTTTCCGATCAGTTTGAAAATGATACAACAGAGAGACATTTTGCATGGAAACATGATATAGATAGCACTTTCAAATTATTGCGGAATTATGATACTATGTTCTCGTGTCCTCAACTTCCCGATTATTCGCAGGTAATGCTCCAGATTCAAGCAAAAACGAATGGTAATTGTATGCGTTTGATAGATGAGTTTTGCGGTGTATTTTAACTTTTAAAAAATAAAATAAAAATTAGTGTAGGATAAGTAGGCAAATAAAATAAAAATAAAAATTAGAATATGTTAGATAGGCAAATAAAATAAAAATAAAAAATAATGTAGGATAGGATAGCAACAAAAAAAAAGATAAAAACATAAAAATTAGAATAGGTTTTTTTCTTTAGATAAATAACTATATAAAATTGAAAGACCTTTCTCTCTTATAAGAGAGAATTAATACCAAATATAAAAGAATGATGACCAAACATCAACAAGCGATTACCTTCAATCAAGACCTCTCTTGGAATGCAAGAATAGTATCGGTATTAATTACTGCATATTATTTCGCAATTCGCCAGTTGCTCAATGCGATGTTTTATTGTTGCATCGCATTGAGTGTATGCCTACTGGTTAGTGCATTGGTTTCATATTTATTTAAATTCCTTCTGGGATGTTTAATAGTATGTACCCTTTTGTATATATTTATTTTCCCAATAGTCTTTTATATAAAATAAAAAATTAGTATAGCAAGTAGTAGTAGGCAAAGATTTAATTAAATAAAAATGTATTTTGTTTTTTATTTTTCATTATTGCTATAAATTGCTACAGCATTAGTAGCGATACTATCATATATTTTATTGTAATTAATCTCATCTGTTAGAACCTTATAATTTTTAATAAATCTATCTTTTTCTTTATCGGTATAATTTTTTATTGGAATATTATTTGGATTTAATTCAAAATATTTTTTACGGCATTCAAATGCTATACTATCACACACCTTTTTTAGATTCTCTCTACCAATGTCCTCAACCCATTCATTAATTTCTTTAATTAAGAACTTTCTTCGTTTCTTATCAGCACACCATAATGGTCTTTGTATTTTTGGTAATAAATTTAAATTTTCTAAAAGGGTATATAAAATGCCTTTCTCTAATCCATTACTCAATAAATAATTTAATTGTTCCTCTTCAACCTCAATATTATTTCCAAAATCTTCTAATGGTGTAGCATTAGAACAATTTGTATTTAGTTGAACTATTAATGAAATATTATTAATGGTATTATTAGTAATGTTATTAGTGGTATTATTAAATCCTTTCTGTTCTAATTCTATAACCTTATTAGTGAGTAAATCTATTTTTTCATTTTGAGATTGGATTAATTCAATTAATACAGGAACGTCTGCATTAGATATTAATTGTTGTTCTTGAATAATATGAATACATTTTTTTTTATGTTTATTGAGACTTGAAGCGTGTTGATAAATTTTATCGCAAATATTACACTTGTATATAGTATGTGCTTCTTCGTAATCAGGATTTAATTTTTTAAAATGTTTCAAGGTTTTTGCATGTTTATTATAATTAAATGTATCACGTGCAATATAATCACAAGGGATACATTTATATTGTGTCCCTATTTTTCCCTCCATATTATTTTGTCCTTTTAGACTAATATAATTGTAGGTTTAAGTAGTTATTCACATAAATATCGTAAAAATAGACAATTTCTGTAAATTTGTGTGTAAAACTGAAGGGGAGACCCTTGGGTTTTGGTTTTTTTTATTTTTTTTAAATTGTTTGCCCACTTTAGAAATATGGACAAGATTATTGTTGTTCTTTTTTTTTTTGTGAAATCAAATTGAAAAAATAGATATAAGAGAGATAGTCTATTTACTATTTACTATTTATTTCTCTCTATATGTATCTATTTATAATTAGTATAAATAGATATATAGATATATAGATATATTTATATAAGCATAATGAATTCTAGAAATAATTTTGAGGAATATAGAAATGAACTTGAGGAATATATTCGCAACCATAAAAATACCAAAGAATCACAACTCTTTATAGATTATATGGATGAATATAGACGCAAAAAAAATAACAATGAATTAATAAAACCTATAGATACAATTATATTTAAGGTATGTATTCGTAGTTATATCGCTGAACTATTTACAAAAAATAATATGATACAAAAATTTATGACTAATATCCTAAGTAAAATTTAAAGGTATTTTATAGAGTTGTATTGATATATATAGAGAGAATGGTGCAATACGCTTATGCTGGTAGTGCGAGCATTGCTTACTTTGTAATATTATGTTTGTGCTTTTGTGTCATAATGTTTAGTCTCGGTTAGTCTCTATAGACTAATATAAATAAAATTGAATGCTATTTTTTGTGTATTAGTAGTAGATATATATTCCCTTTCTCTCTCATTTCAAATGAACATCGTAAAAAATTCTATGGAGTTTCGCAATACGCTGGAAAATTGTATCGCACGGAAATTTCTTCTATGGGAAATGGAAGGATCTATTATTTTAATGTCATATGACTCCAGATATAAAAAGTATTCTAATGGGTGTGCATTATATGGTGCAGCATGTGATTTTATTTCTCAACATAAATCTGGGTTCTTTGTGTGCAAAGAATATAAGAATCATTATTATGCTTTGCGCATGATTATTAAATATTTTAAAGATATGGCGTTTGATACAATGACCTACGGAGATCCAACAAATAAAAACATTCATGAAATCACGCCTCCATTTTTGTGCGGATGTGAAAACCTTGCGCGTATTGATAATGAATATAACGAAAAAAAATCATTTTATTTGTGGGGTCCTGGAGAATTAATTACGCGCAAGTTGCCTATTTTCGTGGAGGATATTAATGTAGCTATGCATGTTTGGTGGCATACTAATCCGCCAAATGAAATGCTTGTATGGCTTTGTTGGAGAGAACCTGAAAATATGTTATATAGTGATTTTCGTTCAGTATTTGAAGCAGATATGCGAACGAAACATGATTCGTGGAAACATTATTCCGTAAGTCATAGGTTTGCATATTTGGAAGCAAACGATCATTTATTTAGTGCACCACATATTAGTGATTATGCACAGGTGATGCTTCAAATTCGTCTAAAAACAAATGATCATTGTATGCGTTTGGTGGATGATTTCTGTGGTTTGTGGGATTGATTTGTATCTGTATTTGTGTATATTATATTAAAAAATTAGATTAGGTTAAAAAAAACGTTTAGATTTAATTAGTATCAGAGAAAAGAAAATAAAAATTAGGGTAGGTAAAAGAAAAAAAATAAAAATAAAAAATAGGTTAGTTTTTTATTCCACAAAAATTGAAATACTTAATACATATATATATTTAATTATAACAAACCAACACTTCAATGGCTCACCATTACAACATTCGTACTGCACGTATCGCGGTGCTCGGATCTCAAGGATGTGGAAAAACGACATTTATTAATAAGATGTGCTATAATGCGATGCCGAAACATTGTGGGCCTACACCACTTGGCACAGCTGGTCTTCATACACTACGCATATATAAACCATCTTATATTGCAGAATACATATTTATGGATTATTCAGGCTTGGAATTTGAGGACAATAATTATGCACTGAATGATGCTGATTGCTACATTCTTTTATGCGACAATACCTATGCTTCTCGTATCTGGCGAAATGCTTATTTGGAATTTATACGTGCACGATATTTTTACAATAATAAACCAATATTGCTTATCCAGACTAAGATTGATATTAGTCCGTTGATCATTGGTGGGGATGTCGGCGTGGATGGTTATAGTGGAATACATTCTGTGCAAAATAATCTATTGCCTTATATGAATTTCTTTACAGGTAAGTTATAAACCTATTGTGTATGTCTTCTAGTCTAGGAAATTTTAGTTAATAGGGATTGAAAAATAAAATAAAAACTCGTTTTTTATTTTATTTACGTATATATGTGTGTGTGTGTGTTTTATTTTTATCATATATATGTGTGGTAAATCTGTCCATTAAATGATTTCAAAGAGGTAAAAATTAAGGTATTTTATATAAAACTATTCTATATGAATTTCTTTACAGGTAAGTTATAAACGTATTGTGTATGTCTTCTAGACTAGGAAATTTTAGTTAATATGGATTAGAATTAAATAAAAAAATGCGTTTTTATATTCATTATTATAATATTAAAAAAAATTGAAATAAAAAAACCACTATATATATATTACACACAACCTTACACTTCTTATACTCATTCAAATGTCTTCTGATTCGACCTCCTCTAATAGCGAAATGTCTTCTAATACCGAAAATTTTATTGCGCCTGCTATGGTTAATATTGAAAATTTATGCAAATTGATGTCGTCGGAACTTGTCAATATATTGGCGAAGCAATATGGTTTTGATGCAATTGACGCGTTTGAATTTCTTGGAATGGAACCAATAAAAGATAGTCTTTTTGTATTAGAAGATTCTGATTCGGAACATTCTGTGAAAGACAATGCCGATGAAGGCGTTTCTGGTCTAACTAATTCTATTGGTCAATTAAGCGTATCAGATGCTAAAGTGGACAGGAAGAAAAAGGTTCCCAAAGCAGAATCTGAAGAAAAGAAACCTGCAAAGGCACGCGCAAGCGCAAAGAAGACCAAAACCGAAGATGATTCTGCGCCGACTGAATCTACTGAGGAAAAGAAGAAACCTGCAAAGGCACGCGCACCTGCAAAGAAGAGTAAGACCGAAGATGATTCTGCACCAACTGAAAGCACTGAATCTACTGAGGAAAAGAAGAAACCTGCAAAGGCACGCGCATCTGCAAAGAAGACCAAGACCGAAGATGATTCTGCACCAGCTGAAAGCACTGAATCTACTGAGGAAAAGAAGAAACCTGCAAAGGCACGCGCACCTGCAAAGAAGACCAAGACCGAAGATGATTCTGCACCAGCTGAAAGCACTGAATCTACTGAGGAAAAGAAGAAACCTGCAAAGGCACGCGCACCTGCAAAGAAGACCAAGACCGACGATGTTGTCGCAACCACTGAAGATGCAAATGAAACCAGTCAACAAGATGAGGACGAGAATTAAAGCATTAAAATATTAAAATAGATTAGAATTAAAAAAAAATAAAAAAAATGATATAATTCATTTTTTTTATTTATCTATAAAATTGAATGCTTATTAAATATATATTATATATATTCATTACTCACACAAATATATATATTTATATGAACTCTTCCAATTCGTTTAATGTATTGCTCCTTGGAAAAACGGGATGCGGAAAATCCACATATATTAATATGCTTTTGGGCAATACTATAACAAAAATGTATTATCCTACTAATGGTATTGACTATAAAAAAATAATGCTTGCTAGTAATTATGGTGCTCTTACATTTAATATTATAGAATGGTGTGAAAATGGTGATAATATTAATGGTCTTTTACCAGAACGGCGAATGCTATCACTATCTGATGCTATTATAGTTATGATGGACTATACACCATCATCTGAACGCTATTGTAAAAAATTGATAGATTCTATTAATGTTATGAATATATCAAATGCTATGGATAAAATCTCAACCACTACTGCACCTATATTCGTAATTCAATCAAAAATGGATATATGTGATGATTTTGATATGATGTTTAACCAGCAATCTAGAATACATACACCCTATAATATGTCGTATATTCACACTCAATCATCTCGTGCATCTATTGAATTGCCATTCCTGCGCCTTGCAAAAACACTTATGAATAAAAATGATTTAATATTTATTCATAATATGTAAATTTAATAATACATTAATGAAATATATATAAAAAACCTAGTATTTTTATTTAATCATTTTCTCTCTTATATTTTCTGATAAATGGATTTTCTCTGATATATTATCTATAATCTTATCTATTTTATTGTCCATAGTGTCTGTGACAGCCTTCACCATATGGATATAAATATCTTTAATCCTATCACTCGCCATCCAATTAGGTTTATCTGCAATATATTTAGTAATATTTTTTGCTTGGATTTTGGATATGGTATTAACTAGACCATTTGTTTTCTCTCTATTAATATCTTCTATCCATTGGTTTTCTTTAATAAACATACGTTTCCTTTTTTTATCACTACACCATAAAGGTCTTTGTATCATAGGTATTTTTTCAAGATTAGAGAGAAATAGGTTAGAGATGCCCTTGACTAAACCATGTTCTTTGGTAAATAATAAATCTGTTACACTTACTTGAATAGTATTTATAAAATCTGTTAGAGACATTGCATCCTTACATGTATCATTTAAAAACACTTGTATGCTAACATTATTATTACTATTAATAGTATTATTATTACCTATTTTGGGTATTAATTCTTTAATAGTATTATGCAGTTCTTTATTTTGTTCTATAAAATTATTTTGTATTTCTTTATTTTGTTCTATAAAAGTATTATGTATTTCTTTATTTTGTGCAGATTGTTCCGTTAATTGATTAATTAATATTAAAAACATTTCCTTATAATTTATTATCTCTTCTTGTTCTTCTTTTTCTTCTTTTTCTTTTAATTTACATTTTTTATTATGCCTAAATAAACTTGGTTGATGCGAATATTCTTTACAGCATTTAGCACATTTATATTTTATTGCAACTTTTTCCGCTTTTTCGCTAGCATTTAATAGCATTATTGCATTATAATGTTTTTGCGTGTCAATATGTTTTGTGTAATTTGTTTTATTACCTGTATTGTAATCACATATTTTACATTCGTAAAATTTAGCAACTTTCGGCAACATTTTTATAGCATTTAATAGCATATATATGCTATATATAAAAGTTGCTTTATATTATTTTCTAGAAAAATGATAAAAATGACTTTACACCATAATGCTCTCATTTCCATTTTTTTTATAAATAATTATGCTTTGGGCTATTTTCCTTGTTTTTTTCAAATCTATTTTGGATTTCTAAAAAATGGACAAGGTTTTTCTATGTCCAAAAATAAAAAAAGTCCTATA
>Ga0114966_10004341_pt1 | contig 12211 bp, 8 predicted proteins | sample M_130207_XF_Meta_FD_87029 | JGI IMG/M metagenome (GOLD analysis project Ga0114966, IMG submission 87029) | Freshwater microbial communities from Lake Montjoie, Canada to study carbon cycling - M_130207_XF_MetaG | ecosystem: Environmental > Aquatic > Freshwater > Lake | place: Lake Montjoie...
ATATTTAATAATATCTAGAATAATATCTAGAATAATAAATATAATAATATCCAGAATAATAATAGTATAAAATTAAATATAAATATAAATATATATAAATAGTATAATACTTAATAACTAATTATAATACTAATACATACTAAATATTAACTCATACTAAATCATCATCATGAATCTAGAAACTGATACTTGGGATGTAATCAATGCTTATTTTCGCGATACACCTAATCCACTGGTAAGACATCACATAGATAGTTATAATGATTTTGTTCAAAATAAGATACCTCAAATTTTTTTAAACTTAGCAAAACTCCCTCCCTTTATTTTAATAGATAATAATGATAGTAATAAAACATATGAAATAAAAGTATATTATGGTGGTAAAAATAGTAATAAATATTCATTTACGAAGCCTACTATAAAAATATTCCCATCTGGTGATATAAGACAACTTTATCCTAATGAAGCCCGCTTAAAAGATATTACTTATGGAGCCGATTTTTATTATTCAATAGATGTCGAAGTAACTGTGAAGTTAAATGGCGAAATCATTGAAGGCTATGACCACGTTCTTTTACCTAGTGCTCCTTATTTAGAAAATATATATCTTGGTAATATTCCTATTATGTTAAAATCAGATTTATGTGTGTTAAAAGGTCATACAGATGAAATGATTTCACAAATGGGAGAAGATCCCTATGACTTAGGTGGTTATTTTATTATAGATGGTGCAGAAAAAACGATTGTATCCCAAGAACGTAAAGCAGAAAATATTATTTTTCTCAATAATGTTCCACAATCTACAGGTTCAGAAAAATATACACATATTGCTGAAATTAAGTCAGTTAGTGATGATGCATTCGCTAATGCTAGAACTGTTAAAGTTCAACTCGAATCCAATGGACCTATTACTGTAAGATTAGGTCAAAAAACGCCATTTTTAGAAACAAATCAAAATCGTGATGTACCATTATTTATTATGTTTAGAGCATTGGGCATTGAATCTGATAAGCAAATATTAGAGTATATAGTTGGGCAGAATTTAGATAAAATCAGTACCATTAATAATAATGAAAAAACAAATGATATTTCAAATTTAACAAAGCAAATGTTAGAACTATTAAGACCTAGTATTTTAGATCCTTTTATTCTAGAAGAAGAAATATACAGTAAAGAAAATGCAGAAACCTATTTAGTAAAATTACCATCCAGAGCCAATCAGAGTCTATCAGAAGAACAAGACTCCTCTACCGCCACTAATAAACAAGACCGTAATAGAGTCGTCAAATTAAGTTATCTCTATGCTACATTGAATGAAGATTTTTTCCCACATATTACTACAATTGGCAATGTAAATAAAGCAAAGGCATATTATCTAGGATATGTGACCCGAAAACTGCTTCTCCTACGTTTAGGGTTAGAACCAGAGACAGACCGTGATAACTTCGCTAATAAACGTATAGATTTATCAGGTTTTCTCATTTCTACCCTATTTCGTAATGCTTTTGAACAAGTTAATTATAAAGCGCGTGTCGAAGTCAATAGAGCTTATAATTATAATTATGCTGAATATAGTGTTGATAATATTATGAGAATTATAAATGAAAGTAATTATACTAAGATATTTAGTAGTGATGAGTTTAAAAAACATTTTAATGGTGAGTTAAAAAAAGGAAGCATTGGTCAAAAAGACGGAGTAGTTCAATCCTTAGATAGAGAAACACGTAATCTTACTATAGCTCATCTTCGTAGAATTATTGATAATGTAGGAGGAGATAAAAGCAAAGTATCTATTTCTAGGCGCAGATTACATGCCACCCAATACGGATGTGTATGTCCATCAGACACACCTGAGGGTCCAAAAGTAGGGTTGAATAAAGGTCTGGCTATTAGTTCACATATTACATTTGGATGTAGAACGAAACCTATTATAGAATTTTGTATAGAACATGGTGTAGAATTACTAGATGATTTTCTGCCTACAGAAATAGGCACATTATGTAAAATACTTGTCAATGGTAATTGGATTGGTTGTCATCATAATCCTGAAAGATTTATAACTATCTTTAAATTATATAGACGTAATGGTTTGATTAATATATTTAATAGTATTTCTTGGGAAAGACAGACTAATGAAATTAAAATATATACTGATGGTGGCCGTTTTATTAGACCCCTCTATATTATCGAAAATAATAATATTTTAATCCAGCCTAAACACATTAAGGAAATTCAGGAAAAAAATATAACTTTTACAGATATGGTATCTGGGTTTAACAGTAAAAGAAAAGCAGTCTATGATTTTTATGATGATACTATTAAAGATATCACCTATATTGGCCTAGATAAAAATAATTCTATGAATATGTCTAGTAACCTTCAAAAATTAAAAGAAACACAAGCCATTATAGAATATATTGACTCTGAAGAGTTTAATACAACTTTATTATCTATTGGATTCAATATAGCCCATAATTCTCTACAAAAATATACTCATGTTGAACTACATCCCAGTATGATTCTTAGTTTCAACGTTAATATGTTGCCTTTTATGCAGTATAATGCCGGGGCTCGTGTCATCTTCGCAAGTAAGCATGTAAAACAGGGTATCAGCACCTATGCTATGAATTTTAATAATCGTATAGATACAGTAGCACGTATCCTTAACTATTCTGAAAAGCCATTGGCTACCTGCCGTCTTAATAAAATATTAGGAGCTGAAAAAATAGGTCATGGACATAATTTATTTGTAGCGGTTGGAAAATACAATTATAATCAAGAAGATGGTATTGTGGGGAATCAATTTACACTAGATTTAGGTTTATTTGGCACGTCCTATTATAAAATGTATAGTGATAATGAAAAGATTGATACAGAAACAGGAGAAGAACATCATTTTTATAATCCTTTACATAAAGATGAAATGACACAGTATCCTAATGAAGATGACCTTAAAACCAATATAAGGGACAATTACAATAGCATAGATAAATATGGGCTTCCAAAAAAAGGCACCTATATTGAGGAAAATGATATTGTCATTGGTAAATATATGAAGGGGAAAAATGATTCCGGCCAAGATGTATATAAAGATATGTCTACTAAAGTCAAAATGGGTAATGAGGGTAGCATGATTGATAGGGTCTATACTTTTCAAACGAATCCTGATGGTGATAGAACAACCAAGGTTCGCACCTGTCAATTTCGCCCACCTATCATGGGTGATAAATTCGCCTCTCGTAACGCCCAAAAGGGCACATTTAGCATGGTCTTACAAAAGGAAGATTTACCTTATACCGAAGATGGTATTACACCTGATATTATACTGGATCCATCTAGTTACCCAAGTCGTATGACAGGAACCCAATTTATTGAACTCTTATTTGGCACTATGGCAGCAGAATTGGGATTTCAAGGCGTATTTACACCTTTCGAAACCGTCAATGTAGAACAAATTAATGATATTCTAGAAACTAAATTAGGATTATCATCTATGGGTGAAAGAGTATTATATAATGGTATGACTGGAAAACAAATGGAAGTCACTATTTTTACTGGTGTTATTTATTATCAACGTTTAAAATATATGGTAAATGATAAAATAAATACCCGCCTCTCTGGAGAAAGAGAAAATGGCATACCTAAACCAGGCGGGAAATACACTGTCAATCGTCAGAGTGTATCTGGAAGAGCCAATGGGGGAGGATTACGCTTTGGTGAAATGGAACGCGACGCGCTACTATCACATGGTATCTGGAGTTTTATTAAAGAGAGTTATATTGAACGATGTGATAAGTTTATTATTCAAGTTAGTAAAGCATCAGGTGAAATAACTGTTAGTAATCCAGAAAAAAATATATATTATGATAATATTGCAGATGGTATTATATCTTATCAATTGGATGATAGTATAGGTCAAAAAAATATTACCAAAGATAAAATCATTGGAGTTAATATGTTCGGTCAAAAATCAGTTGATTTTATTAATTTAGTAGTTCCATATACATTTAAAATACTATTACAAGAAATGCAGGGAATGATGATGAGCGTTAAAATGAGCGTCGATACATTAAAACGATTTACTGAAATATATGAAGATAGTGATAAAATAATAGAGTTAAACGAGGATGATATTGATGAGCTCATATATAATGAGGCAGCTTTTGAAAAGCAGGATTTAGAAAATCCCGCGCACAAATATAGCGCAAATGATGAAAACGAGGATGATGATGAAAATGAAGATGATGAAGAAAATGAAGATGATGAAGAAGATAGTAATGAAGTCATGAATAATCAAAATGGTGGTTTTAATGATCAGGATGAAGATGATCAGGATTTAGAAAATCCCGAACGCAAATATAATTCAAATGATGAAAATGACGATGACGATAATGATACTATGGAAGGAGGTAATAGTGATGATAATCAGGATTCAGAAAATAATGATGAAGATAATGACAATGATAATGTCAATGACAATGATAATAGTAATATGAATGGTGGTAATAACACTTTCCAAAGAGCAAATTTAAATCCAGATATCAAGATAAATAATAATAATATGAATAGTGGTAATACTATGTTTGGAGGTAATATGGGAAATCAACAAAATTCAATGAATAATAACAATAACAATAATAATAACAATAATAATAACAATAATAATAGTAATAACTATTCAAGTAATGATAATGATTCAAGTAATGATTCTGAAACTTTTAAACAATATGGTGGAGTTAAACCTGATTTTAGTATTAAAGAAAAAGATGATGAGGGGACTATTGAAGAATTAAATAATCAACTTTTAGGAATACAAACTGCAGGTTATAATGACACTATTAATAAAGCAAAAAATCAAGGCATACAAAATATATTATCAAATTCACAATCTAATAATACATCAAATAATAATATGAATAGAGAAGGATTAAATATGAGTTTTAATACTAATAACAACAATAATAATAATAATAATAATAATAATGTAATGAATCAATCTGGTGGTAATAAATCTTATAATAGTAATATTAACAATATTAACAATATTAACAATAATAACAATAATAATAATAATAATAACAATAACAATAATAGTAATAACAATAACAATAATCAACACTATAATGGTGGTAAACAAAATGGTGGTAATTTAAGTTTTAATACTAATAATAATATTAATAATAATAATAATAATATAAAAACTGTTGAAATTGACAGCAGTATAAATGGTGGTTTTATATATGGAAATAATAAAAACTTAGACCCATTTAATATGTAATATAAAGATGTAATATAAATTTACAATATGAATTTTTTAGATAAAATTAAATATAAAAAAATAATTATAATAATTATATATCATATATTATATTATAATAAAAAATTGAATATTTTTATAATCATTTATAATAGAAATAAAAACATAAAAATGAATGCTTCGCAAATTCAAGCCTTTAAATTATATCAAGATGTATTTAATTCTAGAACACATTTATTAGAAATGTTAGAAGATAGAGGTTATAATGTAGATCATTTAAAAAATTATACTTCTGATGAAATAAAAACAATGATCATTGAACATTCTAATGGTAAATTTGAAGTTAGTGCTGATATTGGTCCTCTAGATATATTTATAGAAAAAACAAATAATTCTATCGTTGAAAAAATTTATGTTAAATATAGACTTGAAAGTAAGTTTAAAGGAACAGCAAATGTTAAAAGTCAAATTGATGAAATTTATGAAAAACACATTGGTGTTAAAGATACATTGATTATGATTAACCGAAATCGTTTATTAATGAAAGTTGGAGCTAAAGAAAAGACCGATGAAGATTTTGTCAATGATTTATACACTAGTAAAAATTACTTTATTCAATTGTTTGGTTTAGAAAATTTCTTAAGAAATGTGAGTCATCATGATTTCGTTCCTAAACATCGTGTATTATCTTCTACTGAAACACAAGAGTTATTGAAGAAATTCAATTGTTCTGGTAAGAATTTACCTACAATTAAAAGAGATGACCCTCAAGCAAAATATGTTGGTCTTCGCTTAAAACAAATATGTGAAATAATAAGAGAAAATGTAACATCAGGTATTACAATACATTATCGATTGTGTGTCAGCTGATATCCTTTTATGAAGGAACCAAGGTTCCTTCAAGCAACCTCCTTTATTAAGTTAAAAATATTGTTTTAGAAAAAGAATAAACCAAAAATATTATAAAATCATTTTGTTCATATTTTAGTATATTTTACCTATTTTTATATTAAAATTGATTTTTGTAATCTATATATTTAAACATATAATAAGTTATCAAATATAAAAATATTTAAAGAATGGATCCAATTTGGGCACCAACATCTATTGAAATTAAAACATTAGTTCAACCAAATATTTTTACAGTTTGGTTGTATAATAAAGCATTTGAAAGAGAAAACTATTCACAAGCATTGTTAAATAAAAAAGCATTAGAAAAACAAATAGAACATAAAATAGAACAAATAAAAATATTAGAAAAGGCAGCTTCTATGAAAGCAATGCTTATAAATCAATCAAAAAAACCAAAAATACAAATCAGAATTAATAATGATGGTTCAATTTGTAAGTTTTTAGGTTAAGGATAGATAAGTTAATTACATTTTATGACATTTTTGAATTTTTATATAATTATAATTATATTTTATAAATTATAATTTTATATTTTTTTATATATCATTACATAATGCCTAATATAAATCTAAAACTAATTCACTATAAAAATTGATATTTATTATATAATATATTTATGATACAATAATAGTAATAACAATCATACTTATATTTTATACTTATTATACTTATTATAATTATAATTATAAAATGAGTTTTGAAGAGTGTGTGATTACTTGTAAAACATTAGATGAATTACATAGTATTTTAAATGAAAAACTAAATACAATACCTAAATACTATACAAAACAAAATGCACCACAAAATACTATGTATGTAATTCATATACATATTGGTTCAAAAACGCACATGTCTATACATCATACACATACAGGTATAGATACATACAATCATAATCATAATCATGAATATACATCATTTTTGAAAACATTATTTAATGAACCAAAAAAACAATTTAGTCCTGAATTTATTAGTCAATTATCCCAACTATCACAAAACTTACAACTTACTAATACATTAGATATACCAGTAATTAATATTAAAAATATCGTCATATTAATTGATCCTATGTACTCTTATTCACCTCAATTGGAAGGATTCCAAGAGTTAGAGACAGAAGCACACTTTACAAAAGAACATCTATTTCAACATGAGAATAGTTCAATAATTATGATAAATACTAGTATTGAAATACTAAAACTTCCTTTTGATGTCAATGAAGAAGATATATGTAATATACTAACTATTTTAAATGATACTAATACTGACTCTCTCTATACAGTATTAATTAATATTCTAGATTGTACATCTCAAGTATTAGTTAAATTATATGCCACTATAAATACAAAAAATCATTTACATAATACTAAAACTAATATAGATTATCAACATATTTATATAACACGCCCTGATTGTTTAATACTTGATACATTACCAAGATATAAGCCAATAATTACACGTTCTATGAAAAATCTTCATTCTGGTAAAATATCTATTAGATGGATGAATTATTATGATGATAAACATCTTATACCAGAGTTAAAGCAAATATTAGATATAGGTTTAGAGCAAATTTTAGAAACACATACATTTTTAACTGAAAACTATAAATATAATATTGCTATTGAAAATTTAGTGTCTATTGTTAAACTATGGAGTCGTTTATCTTATACTAATCTACAAGAGATAGATATATATCCATATACTAATATTAATCTAGATGGATATAGTAGTTCTACACTATCCATTAAATTTTGTGAGTTATCATTTACAGATTTTATTACCTATTGGAAAAACTACAACTCTTTTATAGAATTTATATTGGATACTGTAGATAGTTATTATATAGATACTCTTAAAGTGTTTCTAGATACTTTTGTATTTAAGTATGAAGATGTTTCAAGTCATATAACTATACTAAAAGCATTACAAATAGAAGCTAATGATATATTTAAACATTTAATTAATTATTGTAAAAAAGACGCTGCCTATATTATTTCAACTATAAAAGGTATTGAATATGATGACACATATGATTTACTAGAAAGGAAACAAATTTTGAACTATTTGAAATTCAATAATGTTAGTATCTAGACAGGTTTAGACTTATATTTTAATATCTTTCCTTAACAGTCTTATATTCCATATCAGCATATTTAAATATGTATTTTTCAATACTTTCTATATAAGATAACAAATCACATTCTTGTTTTATATCTATATTTACTTTATCATATTGTTTATCTTTACTATTACTTTTATATAATCCATATTCATTCAGTTTATATCCTTTTTTTTTAAGTTTATCTCTAATAAGTTTATTAAAGATTTGACCACTACTGTAATAAAGCCATGTATAGGGTAATTCTTCTAAATTTACAAACCTTATATCAATATGTCTCATTTTATTACTCATAGGACTATTTAATAAACCCATAAACTTTTTCTCTCCAATAGAAATGGTTTCTAGATGCATCACATGATTTATTTGTTCTATTATATTTTTTAATTCTCCAGAATAAGATTCTTTATCATTCCTAACTATAATAATATCAATATCTTTACTATATTCTTTACTATGAGAAGGATAGCTTCCAGATAACATTATAGTATATTTATGAGTATCATCATCATTCTTTGCACTTTCTATCGCCTTCTTCAAATGATTACCTAAATAACTAATTTCATCACGAGGTATTAAATCTTGTAAATCTTCATAATATTTAAGACCTAAGTGTTGAATATGTGTTAATTTCAAAGCCAGACCAATATCACTATCAACACCACTAATTACTTTTCTAAAATCATGAATGGTTCTAGCACCATGTTTCTTTTTTATGTCATTTATAAATGTTTTATTAAATCCTAATATATTAATAACTTCATTAATATTATTTATATATTTTTTATTTTGTTTTTTTGTATATTTAGTATCTTTAGTATTTTTATCTATTATCTTTTTTTCTTTTATTATAGGTAATGTTCCAGAACTAATTATAGTATCTATTTTTTCTATCATTCCTTTACCAATCCCTTCTAAATGGGATAAGTCACTGCCCTTTCTAATAGGTTTATCCCATTTCCTAATTTGATATATAGCTCTTTCATAGGTTTTTATTCTAAATTTATCATTTTGTTCTTTGTAATAATCTTTAACTAAAGTTAAAATATGTATTATGTTATTATTATTATCATTATTATTATTTATTGTATTACTTATTGTATTACTTATTCTGGAAGTATGTTTTTTTGTTTTCATTGTGTAAATTATATACTAAAACTATTATATACTAAAACTATATACTATATAATCATATTATAATATAATATAAAAAAAATAAAAATTAAAAAATATATTATATGTATAAATTATCAATACTTAATAATTCAAATAGTCATATTACGTAATCTATTTATTGCCCTTTGGCCTCTTGATATATGTGTATCATCCAGTTCTTTAACTCGCGAAAAGTGTAACGAACCATCATCTATACTATATATAATTTTTTGAATATTATAGTTCTTTAAAAATTTAATACATTCAGCGCAAGGAGCTGAATTTTTAAATTCATTATCATTTACACCATTTTTATTAATTCTAATAACAACTAGTGTTTCTTTACCTAATTTACGTCTAATATCTCCATCTTTATAACCTTTTCTTCTATATAATTCTATGTATTTTGTAATGGTATTCACTTCAGCATGTATAGTGTTAGATAGCTTTCCGTTCTTTTTTACAAGAATAGCGATTAGGGGCACACGAATTGCCTAAATTAGCAGCATGTTGAGAACAATATACTTCTCCCTTACAACACACTTCATTCATACGCTTAAAAGACATGCTAAGTTTTTAGAAAAATAAGTTTTTAGAAAAAACTTAACCAAAATCAGGATTAAAAAAATCCCGAACGCAAAATTAAGTTCAAATTATTATTATATTATTAACTATATTTCTTTTATATTTCAATTTTTTATAAATATTAACTTAATTTAACTTAAAAATATTTGCACGTAACTTTTGGTTAAGTTTTTTCTAAAAACTTAGTTTTTTCTAAAAACTTAAAAAATTCTAATTTATCGACGCTAGAAACATATTACTAACACCATTAATAGTTACAATATTATAGTTTAAGTCTTTCAAAAAATTAAATAGTTTTTCATTATATGTATTAGATTCAAATAATATTTTAGGATAATTTGAATTTTTAAGTGTATTAAGAGAACCTAACAAAACATTAAGTTCATTATCTTCCACATCCATCTTAATAAAACTAATATTTGTAATATTAAATCTATCTAATGTTTTCACTTCAATATTTTCAGTTTTCAATACTTTATTATTAGTAGTATTATTATTACCACCACCACCACCACCACCACCATGTAATGTTGAACCACCTCCATCATCACTAATAATATTTAATGTCTGTAGTCCAACTTGGCTTTCAGATCCTAGACCATATTTCATACAATTAATATTTTGAATATTAGATAATGCTACACTACCACATAAAGCATAATACGTCATTTGTTGTGGTTCAAAAGCATATACTTTATTACATAAATGGGCTAAACTAATCGCATATGTACCTGTATGAGCTCCAATATCTAACATATTTTTATCAATAGAACAAAATTGTTTTGACCATTCAATCAATCCTTTTTCAAATAAACCATAAGTTTTATAATAATCTAAATTATTATAAGGTAAAATATATAGATTTTTAGTTTGATTAATATTAGTATTATCTATAGTAATAATTTTATTGTCATCATCATTATCAATAGTTGTATATTTTGGTTTTTGTAATATAAAATAAGAACATGATCCGGACATTTTATAAAATAATGTTTTGTAATTTTATATAATTATAAATTTATTTTTTTATATTAAATTTTTATACATTTATATAATTTGTATAAAAATAAAATTACTATTACTATTTATATACATATCTATATGAAAAATGTTAGAATTCTACAAAGAACCAGGTATTACACCATTAGAATTTATAAACACTATAAAAAAAAACTATCCAGATAAAAAAATATGTTATACAGCTAGACTAGATCCTATGGCTCGTGGAAAGATTCCTGTTTTATTTGGTGATGAATGTAAAAATATGCATAATTACACTAATTTAAGTAAAACATATGAAGTTAAAGTAATGATTGGATATAAAACAGATAGTGATGACGTACTTGGTATAATAGATAAAAATCAATTATATACTAAAACTATTTCATCAAATGATTTGACATATAAATATAAATCTTATTTTGAAATAGAAAATGAAATAATGATACATCAAAAATATCATTATTTTTCAACAAAAGCATTATTAGCTAGAAGTAAAAATAAAGATATAGAGACTACACATGATGTTAAATTATTTACTTCAAAAATAATAGATAGTGGTGAATTAGACTTTACAGAATGGATTAATGAATGCATTAGTATTATTGATAAAGTTGATAAAACAAAAGATTTTAGACAGAAAGAAATAATGGAACAATGGAAAAATATAAAGAATACAAATATGAAAATACATTATATTACATTACAATTACATGTGGGAAGCGGTTTCTTTGTAAGGCAATTTATTCGTGATATATCTGATACAATAGAAATTTCTTTATTATGTTATGATATACATAGAATTAGTATTGATTATAAATTTTAGATAAACTTATGCAAAAAGGTAAAAACGGTATAAAAACGGTATAAACTAGCAAAAATAAAAAAAATTGATTTTTTTAAATTAAGATAATTAATATTGTCTTTAGATATCTTTAGTCATTTTTGACTTAAACCGATATCGAAAGATATCTTTAGTCATTTTTGACTTAAACCGATACGCTTAATACCGACATTTGGAATAAAAACCAAATAAAAATAATTGAAATGGAAAAAACCAAATAAAAAAATTTAAAATGGAATAAAAGCCAAATAAAAAGAATTGAAATGGAATAAAAACCAAATAAAAAGAATTGAAATGGAATAAAACCAAATAAAAAGAATTGAAATGGAATAAAAAC
>Ga0114966_10004342_pt1 | contig 12210 bp, 9 predicted proteins | sample M_130207_XF_Meta_FD_87029 | JGI IMG/M metagenome (GOLD analysis project Ga0114966, IMG submission 87029) | Freshwater microbial communities from Lake Montjoie, Canada to study carbon cycling - M_130207_XF_MetaG | ecosystem: Environmental > Aquatic > Freshwater > Lake | place: Lake Montjoie...
AATATCAACGACATAGATACTCCAATACCTGCGATTTCAGCTTACCCAGCAGGTGAGGCAACCTCCTTTCCCCCGCCTCTGGTCCGGCCACCAACTCTTTCAACGGCCTTCACCCCAAAAGCAACTTCCCAGCATTCAACGCCTGAAACCTCAGGCTGCCTGGAGGAAACATCCGGAAGCCACAGCCCGCTGAAAGACCAGCTTCCGTTGCATGCGTCCAGCCCCGGGTAATGAGATCTCTCCAATGCTGAGCCGCAAACATTTTATGACACACTTTCAAATATTTCCGCTCGCCTTCCAAGCCGGGTTAAAGTAGAAAAGTAAATGCATCAGGAATTCCTGTGACCGCGCTGGCGGGTCAGGGTGCCAACCGAAGGATGGAGAAACCTCAAGGTGGCTTGTTCCGGGAAACCGGGACGATGTGCGGGCTTCGGCCCGAACAAAAAATATCTCCGCGGAACCAGTTGACCACCGCTCCTCATGAGGACGGTGGTTTTTTGTGCACGCAAATCCTGGTGGAAACTTCAACAGAAAGACCACCAATGAATACAAAAATCGCCATCCGGGTCAGGGATGAAAACCCCGACCACCACCTCTGGAACAACAACGGCACCTGGTGGTGCCACTACACCGAGCACCTCCCCGACTACACGAAGCGCCGGGTGCGCCAGAGCCTGCGCACGGCCGACCGGGCGATTGCGCGGTTCCTGCGCGACAGCGTGCTCTTCGAAGCAGGCGCAATCCTTGGCCCCCGCCAGGAAGGAGGCGCGGCGTGAAATCTCTTCCAACTTCAAAGCCAGGCAAGGCGCTCCCCCCTGAGGAAGCGGCTCCATTAAAAGCTCCCAAGCTGCTCTGCCGTCCGCTGGGCGTTTTCGGCTGGGATCCCCTGGAGCCGCTGATCCTCGCATCCCTCGCCTCGGGCGATCCGCTTCTGGTGATCGGCCGGCACGGCACAGCGAAGAGCTTCCTGCTCGAGCGCCTCGCTCAGGCGCTCAAGCTGGAATACCGCTTCTACAACGCCTCGCTACTCAACTACGACGACCTAGTGGGCATCCCGCTACCCAACGAGGAGGGGACAGCCCTGCGCTACCTGACCACGCCGACCGCGGTTTGGGACGCGCAGGTGGTCTTCATCGACGAGATCAACCGCACCCGGCCCGAACTACAGAACAAGCTCTTTCCCATCATCCACGAGCGCCGGGTGCAGGGTCAGAGGCTGGATCGCCTCCGCTACCGCTGGGCGGCGATGAACCCGCCTCCGTCCCTCGACGGAAGCGATGCCTCGGCCCACGAGGACATCTATCTGGGTGCTGAACCCCTTGATCCAGCGCTGGCCGACCGCTTCGCATTCATCCTGCCGGTGCCCGACTGGTCGCAGCTCAGCGACCACGATCGGCGTTCCGTGCTCAGCGACCAGCTCCTCGGGCGGCATGAATTTCCCGTCGAGCCCGCGGCGCTGGTGACCCGGGCCGAAACCATGCTCGCCGCGCTCTCGCAGCGACCTCCAGAGCGGCTCATCGAATATCTCCTCGCCCTCGAGTCCTCGCTCCGCAGTCAGGGCATCGAAATCTCCACCCGGCGGGTGACGATGCTCCAACGCAACATTCTCGCGGTGCACGCCGCGCGGCTCACGCTGGCGGAGGCCGGCGGACTCCCGGTGGAGGATTTGTCGTGGAACGACTCCGCTTTTCTCGGAGTGGCATATGGCCTACCGGGCCGCGCCCACGGTCCTGTCAATGAGACCACACTCCTCGCAGTCCACCGTCAGGCCTGGGAAGTCTCTGGTCTTGCTCGGGACGATCCCTGGAAACGTCTGCTCGGCGAACCCGACCCCATCCGCCGCGCCGCGCTGGCCTGCAGCACGGGATTTCCATTGGGCGACGAGGATCTTGGGCTCGTGCTTCTGGACGCCGTGTCCGCAGTGGAGCCAGAGGAGAAACGACTGGCTCTCTGCCTCGTTCTCTACCTCGGCCTGCGCTCGCGTCGCGCTCTGCCTCATACCGTGGTGGAAACGATCACGCGCCCAGTCGTTCCCCTGCTCTCTCAGGCGGGCAAAACCCATAACGTCTATGGTCAGCCGCTGCAGCGCTGCCGCGAGGTGGCGCTCCTCTGCAGCGGTTTCAATGCGGCATCCGGCACCCCCGGGGCGGCACGGGAGCACCATCTCCGCGCCCTGCTCCAGGGGCTGCTGCCCGATGGCTTCAAGCACACCACGCCCAGCGACTTGCACGATTTCTTCAACGATCTCTGGAAGCAGTTCAGCGTCGAGTCGTGCTACGCCTCACCATTATGAGTCACCGCGAGCCACCCGTTCTGCTCCACAACATGAGCGCTCCGCCGCGCAGCACCGTAAACACCAGCCTGCCGATGCTCTGCACCCACAGCAACAGCGTCCAAGCACCGCTCTTTTCCCTGCCACACGCCCTGGCGCTCACCGGCCACCTGCTGCCCGGGCCAGGCGAGTTTTCGATCCTCAGCGAGTGGATGACCAACGGCGGCCTGATCAACCAAAGGCTCTGGACCGAAGGATCTCAGGCAACGCCCCAGTCGGTATCCAATCTCTGGAGCACGCCAGCCGCACTGCTCCGACATCTGCGCCTCAAGGAAGTGCCAAGGTTACCAACCGGCCTGCATTTTCTCATCGGCACCGAATTAACCTACGAGCAGCGATGGGAAGTTTTCGGAGGATGGAGGCCGGGCAATCCCATTGCTCCGCCGTCGTCGCCCGCGCCGATTTTTCGCATTGTGCCCGACCCCGCCCTTACTCTGGCCGTGGTTAGCCGGTGCTGCGGCGGTGTCCTTTACGGATCAAGAACCCCCGAACTGCATTTTCCCCGACTCACCGAGACCGCGCTGGCCTTCGACGATCCGTTCCTCCGCGACATCTGCTTCCCCAAACCAACTCCTTCCACCCGATGAGCCTTCTCCTCAACCGCTGCCGGAATCCGCAACTGACGGCTGTGCGCAGCCGCATCCTCAACGTCCTGCCTGCCGCATCCTTCCAAATGCAGAAACTCCTCGGCCTGCTCGACATCGAGTTCAGCGAGACCGTGCCCACCGCAGCCATCGAGTGCACCAGCACACCCCGCCTGCTCCTCAATCCGGACTTCCTCGCCAAACACTGCCAGGGGGACGGCGATCTCTTCCTGCTCGTGATGCACGAACTGCACCACGTGATCCTCGGCCACACGCGGCTGTTCCCACGCGTCACTCGGCTGGATAACATCGTCTTCGATGTGGTGATCAACGCCATGCTCTGCCGGCAGTTCCATGCCACGGTCGGGGTCGGGCTCTTCACGAACTTTTACGACTGGAGCAAGTTTCCCGAACGCCTCCTCCGTCCGCCTCCGGGCTGGCCTCATGCCGACCGCACAACCGCGCTGGCCGGACTCTCAAAAAAGGAGGTCCGCGTCTTCGAGGCCCTCTACTACTCGGATGGTAGCGACATCACCTACTTCGATCTCTACCGCCTTCTGCTCGAGCACTGCAAGGTGCTGTCGATGAAGGGCGATGGCGATTTCGAGGACCTGCCGCTTCTCGGTTCGCATGGTGAGGTCGACGATACCGCCCACCCGCTGGTCCAGGAAATCCTCCGCGACATCGTGGGCGGCTGGCCTCCTCCGCCGGTGCGCATCAGGGGTCGCGACGAGGGCACAAAACCAGAGCGGTGGCTCTTTCCCGAAGAGCGCGATGCGGGGGGGATTTACCGTCGCGCCCTGCACTCCCTACTCAACCGTTGCGGCATTCTCTCAGGCTCCGGGCGTGCTCCGCTGAAACTCCAGCGCGAACCCGTGGTCACGGTGGCGGAAACATTTCTGCCCCAGGCCCGGGACCGACGGGCGCCTGCCCTGCGCCGCACGCTCGGGGTGGCGCCGCTCCTCTATCGCACCGTGAACACGGTGATTCGCCCGCGTCCCAAGCCCGTTCCCGTGACGCACGTGTATCTGGACATCAGCGGTTCAATGAACGATGCCCTACCTTTCATCACGCACGCTTTGAGACGACCGCTCCACGAGGGGAGGATTCGTCTCTTTGGATTCTCCACCATTGTCTCGGAGATTCCGTTCCGGCAGTTAGCGGGAAACCTCATCGACAACACCCGCGGAACGGACATCAACGCGGTGCTCCAACATCTCGCGGGGATTTCTCCCCCCGCCTGTCCCCGCCGCGTTCTCCTGATCACCGACGGCTACGTCGGCCAGCCCGCGAAGCACCACCTCGAGCGCCTGCGCCACGTGCAGTTCGATACCGGCCTTACTGGAAAACAAGCATTCTCAAACGACCTCCAAAACTGGACACGCGTCACCGTGCTTCCTTCGCTCGAATCCAAACTATGAAAACCACCGCTCCACAGTTCGCCGAATACGTTTCACCGGGTCACCCCGACCGCCTCGCTGATGCGGTGGCCGAGCGTCTCGTCGAGTTTGCGCAATCCCAAACACCGACCGCCTCACGCAACCTGGTCGGCGTCGAGGTCGCCATTCACGACAGCACCGTTTTTATCGACGGCCGGATTGCTCTTGAGAGCGAATCCACGGTGCATGAAAACATCCCGCTTCCTCGGGTGCCATTTGACACCATCGTCCGGGAAGTCTTTGCGGAAGCCGGCTATAACCCGCACTGGGGACCGGATCCCGGCTCCCTCGAAATCCTCACCAGAGTTTGCGTGGAGGAACTTACATCCCAGGAAGCCGACATCCGCCCGTTTTCCGACGACCAGAACATCGTGATCGGCTACGCCTGCGATTGCGCCGCCACGAATTATCTCCCGCCTGCGCACTACCTGGCGCTGACCCTTGGCCGCCGCCTAAACGCGGTGCTCCGGGAGGATCGGGAGCTGGCCGAGACGTTCGGGCCCGACTTCAAGATCCTCTGCACCTGCCGCACTTCTCAGCTTGGCGGTAACGTGCGCTTTGAATGGGATCGACTGACCTTGAGCGCGCAACACTGCCGTGGGTCGGGGCTGGAGGAGCACCATCGCCTCCTCACCCCGATCATTGGCAAACTGCTCAAGACGCTGGAAGGAGAGGGACTCGAGAACGTCGCCCGCGGTTTCGAGCCCCGCCGGCATCTTGTGCTCAACGGAGCGGGCGATTTTGTCATCGGCGGACCCCGGGGTGACAACGGTCTCTCGGGCAAGAAGCTCGTGGTGGACCACTACGGCCCCAGTGTCCCCATCGGCGGCGGGGCGCTGTGCGGCAAGGATCCTTACAAAGTGGACCGCTGCGGCGCATTGCGGGCGCGGCAGCTCGCCCGCAATCTGGTCCGCGACACCAACGCGGAAGAGGCGAAGGTGACGTTGTCGTGGTCGCCCGGCGAGGATGTTCCGGGGATGAGGCTCGCCGAGCTGGTTGAAAACGGAAATTCCCGGATCCTCGCCGCCAGCAGCCTGCCAGGACCGGGCTGGTTCTCCATCCGCTCGATCGTCGATGATCTGAACCTCGTGCGGCAGAACTGGGCTGCCGTGATGCGCGCCGGTTACTTTGCCGAACGCAGCCATCCATGGGAGGCCTGAAGGACAATCATGGACAACCACCATCCGGTTTCTGGAAGAGACGGCGGTGCCCGCAACGGCGGTGGTGCCGGAAGACGGCTTCTTGATGAGTCTGCCCAGCTTGAATTGGCGATTTCTTGCGGGGAGAATTTTTCGTCGTGGTTTGTGAAGGTTCGAATCGAAAAATTGAGCCTCCCCAGTTGACTTTGTGACTTCCGGCACCAGAATGGTGAGCGTGAAAATAATCTAGGGAGGATGAGATGGAACTACTGACAAATCAGCAAGCATGGATAGCGTTTTTGACGCTTTTTGCCCTCGAACTTGTCCTCGGTATCGATAATATTGTCTTTATCTCGATTCTTGCCAGTAAGCTCCCCGCGGAACAGCAGTCCAAGGCCCGTTTTGTGGGCCTGATGCTGGCCATGGGAATGAGGGTGGGCCTGCTTTTTTCGATTTCATGGGTGATGTCGCTCACGGATCCATTATTTTCCATTTTTACTCAGGGTATTTCAGGGCGCGATCTGATTCTCATTCTGGGAGGCTTGTTCCTGATCGGCAAAGCCACCCATGAGATTCACCTGAAGCTGGGAGGGGCCGAGGAAGAGGCGGGAACTGCCGCTCGGACCTTTCCCTCTTTTTCGAGTGTGATCCTCCAGATTATTTTCTTAGATCTGGTTTTTTCTCTGGATTCCGTGATTACCGCCGTGGGCATGGTAGATCAGATCAGCATCATGATCGCAGCTGTTGTCGCCTCGGTTGTTTTCATGATGATTTTTGCCAATTCAATCAGTAATTTTGTGGAAAATCGCCCGACGATTAAAATGTTGGCGCTGAGCTTTTTGCTGATGATCGGAATGGTTTTAGTCGCAGAAGGATGGGATCAGCATATTCAGAAGGGGTATATTTACTTTGCGATGGGCTTCTCGCTTTTTGTCGAAATGCTCAATCTGAAGCTGAGAAAAAAAGCTCGGAAGCCTCTTGCGTGAATCAAATCGCTCAGTGAAGGATTACCCCTTGCTCTGGAGGATTTCCAGCCCATAGCAGAGGCAACTTCTACCCGCAGAGCAAGATCCTCTGGGGTTGAATCAAGATGGGCTGAGTAGATATCCCGCAAAGACCTTGGAGTTTCTGAACAGAAATCTTCCAGAGCGGAGGGGAGACCGCCGCTATCACCCCCTTTTTTTCGATCTCGTCTCCTCAATCCCAAAGTGGGGCTTGGGGAATGGATGCCCACGGCGAGACTCCGTTTCGGCGGACTGACGGTCATGGCTTGGTCGTCGGATGCGAGCTGCCTCTTCCCTCCTCCTCCGAAAGGGAGTTTCCCCCGAAGAAGTTTGCCCTCCCAAAGGCCTCATATGGGGAGCGAGGAGGTGAAAATGACTTCCTCCGGGCGATTCTTGAATCCGAATCGTGATTACCAGCGGATAGAAGAGTACCTCGGTGGTGAGCGCACAACCCCACCCACCCCAAAGCCCAGATAAACCCATGAAAACTATCACCGCTTTCCTGAAGACCCGCGCTTGGATAGGCACTTTTGCCCTCGCCACGCTTTTCACCAATGCTCCTCTCTCCGCCGCAGAAAAGAACCTTGCCTCTTTTGAGACAGAGGACTCTTTGAAATCCTGGACCTCTGTGAATGACGGCGTGATGGGCGGGGTTTCCAAGGGCGCGTTCAAGCGCACCGAGCAGGGGACACTACTTTTCACAGGCGATCTTTCGCTGGAGAATAGAGGAGGCTTTGCATCCATCCGCACGAAACCAAGCGCGATGGGGCTTGATGGTATGTCTGCTCTGGTCGTGAAGGCGAAGGGCGATGGCAGGACTTACTGGGTGGATCTGCGGCTGAACGACCAGATGAGCGCCAGCTCCTACCGAGCCTACCTGCCGACCACCGCAGGGGAGTGGCAGGAAACCCGGATCCCCTTCGCTGATTTCAAACTCCAGGCTTTCGGGCGCGATCTCCCGCTGAAGCCGATCAATCCCGCCAAAGTGGACTCAATCGGATTCACTCTGGCAGACAAAAAGGCGGGACCTTTCTCCCTTGAGATCGAGGTGGTGAAAGCCGCCGGAGGAGAAGCGGACGCCCAACTGGTCACGAGTAGCAAAACTCTGGTGGATGTGGCCAAGGGAGCAGGTGGTTTCAAGACACTGCTGGCCGCAGCCACCGCCGCGGACCTCGTCGGGGTGCTGTCTGGCGAAGGACCATTGACGCTCCTCGCGCCGACGGATGAGGCCTTTGCCAAGCTGCCATCCGGGACGGTGGAGACATTGATCAAGCCCGAGAACCGAGAACAACTCGTAGCTATCCTGAAAAACCATCTGATTGCCGGCCGCGTGAGTTTGGCCAAAGCGATTGAGGCGCGTGAGGGGGTATCGCTGCAAGGGTCGAAAATTTCCTTCAAGTTTGAGGATGGAAGAGTTCGCGTCGGAGCTGCGGCTCTTCTCAAGGCCGACATCGCGGCATCCAACGGAGTGATTCACGTCATCGATCAAGTCCTGATTCCATCTACCACAGAAACGGGGCCACTGAAGCCAGGCGGGCTGATTGAGCTGGCGATCGAACGCGGGGTGCCGATCTTCAACAACGGCGATGTGGCAGGGTGTGCAGCAATTTACGAAGTGACGGCTGAGGCACTGCGAAGCACGAACAGCGTTTCTGATGCCTCGCGGAAGGTGCTGGCCAAAGCACTCAGAGAGGCGCGTGCGGAGAAGTCCGCCCGCCAGCGTGCTTGGATTCTCCGCGCAGCGCTCGACCATACTTTGGCGAGTTTAAACTAAGCACACTACCAGCATCCCATGGGTGCGGAACACCCCCCTTTTCCTCGCCCCCCCTTTTCCCCGTCCTCCAGTCCGGCACAATGGATCTTTTAGGCCCCCCCCGCAGCAAGCAAATTCCTTGCAGTTATCCCATAAGTAATTACCTAATAATAATTAAGGTCGCTGGAAAAATATCTTGCTCAAGCAGTCTGGAGAGCTACTTTCGCGACGGATGAAAATCAACGTAAAATCTCCTGACTCCGCCAAGTCGGCCTCTGGCGCCTCTCCTCGTTGCAGAATTTCCGCTTTCAGCGTTACCGATTTTCCCAAATCCCCCCTTTCCCTCTTTTCACCCGCAACCCTCCTTTCCCCGCCTCCGGTCCGGCCGCCAGCTCTTTCAACGGCCTTCACCCCAAAAGCAATTTCCTCGCAAGGAGCAATCCCCTCCTCAGGCCGACCGGAGCCACGAACGGAGCCCGAGCGGTGATTCTCTCCCCGCAACCCATCAAGCCATGAACCAGCCGAAAGAAATGGCGGAGGCCGTGCTCTCGACTGGAGGAAGCCTGCCGCGCGAGTACCCGCGCGGGGCCTCGCAGGAGGCCCGGGAACTGTTCGACACCTACCTGAACGAGCCGCTTCCACGCATGCAGGTAAGGAATCTGGGACGGATGGTCGCGGTTGACGACGGATTGCTCTATCGCGGCCCACGGTTGGCCCTTGAATGCACGCCCTACTATTTCAAGCCGGACCACGATTACTTTCCCATCGCGCGGCGCGACCATCTCGGGGACCGCTTCACGCGCTTGAAACGATTTGTCCGATTTCTCGCCCCATGGAAACAGACGCACCTTGAGGGCTTCCACCACTGGTGCACGGATCTCTACAGCAAGGCATTCTACCACTGGGTCGCCGAAACCCTCCCCCGCATCTTCCTCCTTACCCTGCTCTACCCCGGTGGCGTCAAGATTGTGCTCCCCGGCATCCTCTCTGAAATACCCTACGTGAGGGATTCGCTGACCCTTTTTCCCGAGGTCCAGGTGACCTACCTGAGCAAGTCCAAGGTGTCGCGATTTCAGGAATTGGGCTGGGTTTCCCCGATGGGGGAGCCGTATCAATTCAACCCGACCCTCATGCGTCAACTCCGCCGGCGTTTCGCAACCTTGCTCGGATCGGAAGACCAGCCCGGATGGAGGCGGACCTACATCAGCCGGGCCAAGGCCAACCGTCGTGTCGTCAAGAACGAGCAGGAATTGGAAAAAGTGCTGGCGCAGTTCGGTTTCGAGACGAGGTACATGGAGGAGTTAACGCTGAAGGAGCAGATGACGATCTGCAGCGAGTCGCAGATCCTCCTCGGACTGCATGGCGCGGGCCTGGCCAACATGCTTTTTCTTCCCGCCGGCGCGTTCGTGATCGAACTCCGGCGGGATAACGGGTGGGCATCCTGCTTTTACCGCATGGCCCATGCGATTGCCGTCGACTACACCTATTGCTTTGGCAGCTGCGCTCCAGAGGACGAAACGAAAAACGAAATTTTCGTGGATATGACGATCGATCCCGCCCAGCTTGAGGAGAAATTACGCGAAGTGGTAAGCCTGCTTCCAAACCCAACTTGAACGATCTTCCCTTGCACTACATCGATAGGGCCCGCCACCCAAACGTTATCGCCACTCAACATTCATTATGAACTTACGCCAACTCCCCCATCGCCTGCTCAAGTCTCTCGGCTACCGGATCTTTCGAAGCGACACGTTCTACGATTCGTTCATTTACTATAACCGATGGGGCTTCCCTCCAGATTCGCTTTTGCGGCATATCGCGGATGCCAGCATGATCAAGACCTGCATCGATGCCGGAGCCAATCATGGCCAGACCGCCATCTTCCTGACCGACGCCTTTCCCGGAGCGAACATCTATTCATTCGAGCCGGTCCGCTCCACCTTTGAGATCCTTCAAACGAAGGTAAGCCATCTTCCTCATGTTCGCACGTTCAACGTGGCTCTCGGCGAAAGCAAAGGACACGTAGAGATCATGCGGACGGAGGATGACAAGCGAAGCTCCATTGTCGCCAGCACCACCGACGGTTCCAACCAGCAGGCGGAACTGGTCGAGGTGAAAACCCTCGATCAATTCATGCTGGAAAACGGCATTCAGCAGGTAAACTGGCTGAAGACCGACACCGAAGGCTACGACCTGCACGTTCTGAAGGGAGCAAAAGAGGCTCTGTCGCAGGGGAAGGTCGATTTCATCTCCTCCGAGGTGGGCTTCGCCCGCAGCAATTTGCAAAACACCTACTTCGATGACGTGCTCACGTACCTCAACAGCCACGGCTATCAGTTCGTCGGTCTCTACGATACGGCTTTCATGGATGCCCCACCCCGGGTGGAATATGCCAATGCGCTTTTCGTCAGCCGTTCGTCGGCCATTACCCACGCCTGGCGATGAGCGCCAGAAATGCGCGCTGGCAATCTTTTCTCTTAGTCAGTGATTCGCGAAGGTAACCCCGGGGAATCGCAGGCAGAACACGAACCCGAATGGCGAAATTCCTCACGACATTTCTTGATAGACCGTGAACGAGCGCAAAGGCAGTCCCGTGCTCGCGCGGGCCCTGACGGAAATCGGCTCGATGCGCGAACAAACAGCGGGATCGGCGAAGGAGCTGGCCGTGATGGGATCGGGGGCTGGTTCGTCAGGCGGTTGGCGGAGCAAGGCCAATGGGGACGACAAGAGTGCCACCGAGAACCACGGGGGTGCCGTTGGTAACGTGGCCACATGGATTGCAGTTCCTTCTTGCGGTTTTCCAAGCGGCCTTCGCGGTCATTGATCATCCACTAGGTGTTATCGAGATTTAGGCGGACAGTCTTTGACCGCACCGTCGGGAGTGCCATCAATGACTTGAATTGCTTCATCGGTAATCGGCACCACAACCACTACTGAAGAAGTGGAAGTAGGTCCGAGGCCAAGGACCGGTTGGCCCGTTTTGATCTCGTGAAAATTCATGGCGGGGTGCGTTTATCTGAGGGGGAGTTGGATGAAATAGAGAGTTTGAAAAGAGATGTTTCGGGAAGATTTCATCAAGGAAGCATTTGCCTAAGAATGAGTTAAATCAACTATTCGAAGGAAATTTTCTAAAAAATTCCTCGGTTGCCGGGGCATCAGTTCCGCAGTCGCTTATTTAAACCTTGGACACATGGAGAACACGCCAGTTTAGGCTGCTGATGACATCCTTGGGAATCAACTGAATCCCCCAGTGGCTACCAGAGTTGGTGAAAGTCAGCCTCCCCCCCACATCCCCGCCAATAACCCATTGCCCTTAAGCCTCGACGAAGCCGCACTCACAGCAATCCATCGGTGGAAAATTGGCTAAAATCGCCTCGCCTCCCCAGAACATCGGGTTCCAGTTGAATCCCCCAGTTCTCCCCTCACCATCCACCCCTCACCTCACAAACTGCAAAATCCCAAACCTTTCGGGCGTATGAAAATTGGCCCGCCCCAAATGCGACCACGAGGTTAATTCCCGCTCTTTCCCCTTCGGTCGATCAATTCGACAAAAGTTCACCCGCCATCGATCACCTGCCCGGGGTTGTCCCAAACTCACACTTCTCCAAGGAATTTCCACATTCGTAACCCAACCCTTACTCGTCAACTCCACGGACGTGCGCAACCCCTCACAAACCCATTTAAAATCCTGAAGATAACCACTCCGATTCCGTCGCAACACTAAGTCTAAAACCGTGTTCAACGGATTGACCTCAATCTCATAGTAACTTTCCAAATCCCCCACCGAATCGAGAAAAATCTCCACCACCTCCTCCTCGTAAATCAACGACTTCGGTGCCGTCATCGTTGCCCAAGCATCCGTGTCTTCCGCCTCAAATCTCACCCGAAGATCCTCCTCTGTCCAAGCCACTTGCACACTCGTTCCCTGATCTGGTTTCCCGCCAGAAACCGTTGTCACAAAC
>Ga0114966_10004343_pt1 | contig 12210 bp, 10 predicted proteins | sample M_130207_XF_Meta_FD_87029 | JGI IMG/M metagenome (GOLD analysis project Ga0114966, IMG submission 87029) | Freshwater microbial communities from Lake Montjoie, Canada to study carbon cycling - M_130207_XF_MetaG | ecosystem: Environmental > Aquatic > Freshwater > Lake | place: Lake Montjoie...
ATCAATCATGTAAAATATGATTTTATAATAATGTCATACTTATATTTTTAGTACATAATCAAATTAATTAAATGCAATTCAAATAATTAAATACAAAGAAATAGCGTAATTATTAGGATGTAAATATTTTTAACAACCGTAATTAGGGTGTAAAATAATTTTTAAAAAAATAAAATCTAAGGCGAAACTAAATTAAGAGATACATTAAAGTAATATGAACCGCTTACTTTATTATTCATAATTAATGGATCAGCCTTGTAATCCACGTTATCAATATTAAATTTATAGCCTACTCTATAACCCGCTTGAATACTCAACCAAATAAAATTATAAATACTAAATTCATAAGTTAAACGGGGACGAATTTCGCTGCGTTGTAACTGTATATTTTTATATCCTAAATCATAATTAGTAATCATAGGATCCATATAATACGAATTGCCTTCTAACTCAAAACCCGCAAATAATAAATTACGTGGATTGATTGTGTAACGAACATTAGCTTTAGCAGGTAAAAGCATTTCAAATCCCCATTTTTTATTTGTAAAAGTATAATTGTATAATATGATTGGAAAATAATTTAGTGCGCCACCGCGGTAAGATTGACTGACTCCTAATCCGTATTGTAATCTATCGTGTGGCTTGCAACCAAAAATTGCAGCGCCACTATATTTAATGGCATTTTCATGAAACTGATCAAGTTTCCCCGCGTTGTTATGATCTGCTGCTAATTGCAAAACACCAAATAACTTAGCGTTGAAGGGTTTAAATAATGTAGCGTTTATGCCATAAGACCGCAATCCGTTTTTATTCAATGAATTAATTAATGGGTTGATATTATTTTCTTTTGCAACTGCTGAATATTTAAAATCCAAATAATTAACACCTAAACTCAATATCACTTTATTATTTGAAATAACTGGAAAGTTTGCCGCAAAACGAATTCCGGAATTATTATTAAAGTCTGCTTTATTGCCAAAATACGAACCTATTGTATCAGTATCAATTGCATTAGCACCAACAAAATCAAATCCTATAGAAATTAATTTTGAAGGACTCAATCCTAATATTTTTTGTGAACAATAAATTTTTGACTTATCTGAAGATGCCGCTGCCTCAACATCGGCATACATCGAAAAATCTTCTTCTTCCATTTTAGCAGTATCTATAGGAGTTTGAGCTACAGAAATACATGAATAAAATATCGCTATGAGTAAAATACTGAATTTCATACCTTATGTGTTTTAGCAATTAATTTACTTAGCTTTTAACGTCACGCGCTTCCATGTATCTGTGCGGCCAAACAAAGAAACGCCAATGTATCCTCTTACTTCAATGGTGTTATTATCTTGTAAAGAAATATTGCAATTATATACACTTCCATTTTCAGGATCATAAATTGTACCTCCATCGTATTCAGATTTACCTTTATAAGAAAATCCTAATAAATTGTTGTAGCCCAGCAATGGTGTGGTTCTTTTTGTTTCATCGGGGTTGTTTTTGTCGACTTTTTTTGTTCCATCAGGATAAGTCGGCTCTTTTAACCAAACTATTTTACCTCCAAACTTATCACCATATTTGGTTATTTTAACTCGAGCCTTTCCGCTGCCAACTTCCCAAACACCAACTATTTTATCAGATTCTGCAACTTCAGCTGTTTGAGCTTTTGAAATATTCAAAATTAAAATGCTCATCATTAAATAAATATATTTTTTCATGCTAATTATAAATTAATATTTAATAGAGTGAATAGTTATGCACTGCAAAGCCACCCCAAACAACTTTTCAGCTTGTAACAAATATAATAAAAAGTTACTGCAAATTAAATAAATGCTACCTATATTTACAGATAAAAGTTGGTTTTACTAGGGTAGTTTTTTTAAATATTTAATAATAAAATTAAGGGCTATTTAACTAAGTCTTAAAAAATTATATATAATTTGTAACGTGCTTTTCAAAAACATTATAGGGCAAGCGCCTGTTAAAAATACATTATTAAATATGCTACACGATAGTCGTGTTCCGCATGCTTTAATGTTTAACGGACCTGAAGGAAGCGGAAATTTACCAGCAGCATTTGCATTTGTTCAATATTTATTTTGCAACAACAAACAATCACAAGATTCGTGTGGCACCTGTCCATCATGTTTAAAGGTTAGTAAATTAATTCATCCTGATTTGCATGTTGTTATGCCAATTTTTTTAAATAAGGAGAAAGGAATAGCCAAGTCGGATGATTTAATAAAAGAGTTTAGAGAACAATTTATAGAAAATCCTTACCTATCATTAAAAGATTGGTTTGATAGCATTGATGCTGAAAATAAACAACCAACTATTCCAACAGATGAAGCTAATGATATTGTAAAAAAATTATCGTACACGAGCTACGAAGGCGGCTATAAAATAATGGTGATTTGGCAACCTGAAAAAATGAATATCAGTGCAGCAAACAAATTATTAAAAATTTTGGAAGAGCCACCTGAGCAAACTTTATTTTTATTGGTGTGTAACAATCCTGAACAATTATTAGCAACAATAATCTCTCGTGTTCAGCAAATTCAGTTTTATAAATTAAATGCAGATGAAGTTTTCAACGGACTAATGGATCAGTTTGATTGCCAGCAGCAAGCTGCTAAACAAGCCGCTTTACTTTGTGATGGTAGTTTTAGAGATGCTAAAATATTGCTTCAACATGCTGACGGTGGAATTGCCTATTTGCAAAATTTTAGAAATTTTATGTTAATTGCATTAAAGTTTGACGCAATCAAAGCCGTAAGTTGGATTGATGAAAATTCAAAAATAGGAAGAGAAAAACAGAAACAATTTTTACAATACGGATTGGAAATTTTTAGGGACTGCTTAATGTTCAATTTTGGAAGTCCCAATTTATTGAGGCATACAGGAGATGAAAAAGAATTTATTGTTAAGTTTTCTCGTTTTGTAAATCAGCGCAATTACGAGAAATTATTAGAAGAATTTAATTCTGCTTTTTACCATATTGAACGAAACGCTAATCCTAAAATTTTATTTATGGATTTGATTTTGAAGACAAATGAATATCTAAATATGCCAGCATGAGGTATGTTATCCTACTAATATTTTCATTTGCTACGTTTACTTATTATTCACAAAAATTGTATTCGACTTCTAAATCCGTATTTAAGGACACTACTATAGAAAATGAACATTATAGAATTGATGTTTCAAAAATTTTAGTGAAAGATAACGGCGTAAAATTGAATTTAAAAATTTTAAATAAAACCATTCATTATTTAGTAATTAAAGCGCATGAAATTAGTTTTTCATGTAAGTCTAAAACATTTGTACACAAGGGCAGAAATATTGTTATAAATCCAAACGAAGAGGAGATAGAAGTAATATATTTTAAGGGCACTAATTTGCAAGCGAATAATTTTTTATTGTCTATAGATAATATATACAAAGCTTCAGCGGAAGGTCAAATAATTCGTGTGCCAACTTTTATTTTACCGCCAATAAAAAGCGAGTTTGCAATTGGTAATTTTAATTGTAAAGTTTTAAAAAGTGAAACTAAACTACAGAATACTAGTGTAAAATTTCAATGCCGATATAATGGCGATGATATAGGCATCATTAATACTAACAAATGTATTGCTGTAATGGCGAATGGAGAAGAAACGCCAAACATGAAAAAACAACGAGCGCTTGTTTTAGAGCGAAATCAAAGCGGAACTTTTTTAACTACTTTTTCAATTACCGAAACAAGTAATTTAGAAAAAACAAAAGCAATAAATTGGAACGAAACATTTAGATTATCAAAACTAGTTGCAGTAGATTCATTAAAAATAGAAATAGTAAAAAGATCTTCTAAAAAATAAGTTTTCTATCCTTATTTCTTCTCTAATCTTCCCCAAATTCCAAGTGGTAATTTTACACCACTTTTAGCATTTAAATATAATTCGCCAATACTTAAATTGGATTTATGTTTTGCAGAAAAAGGTTGCAATAAATTTTCAGGCACAAGCGCCGAAAACCCCAAAGAGTATGCATTTAATATTAATAAATGTTGTTTAGGGTCAACAATTTCTAAAACACTATCAATCATTTCTAAAATATTATCTTCTAACTTCCATTTTTCACCATTAGGACCGTGGCCAAACGCCGGAGGATCCAAAATAATTCCTTGATATAAATTCCCTCGTCGTTGTTCTTTCTTTACAAATTTTAAGGCATCATCAATCATCCATCGGATATTATCTAATTTAGATTTTTGCATGTTTTCATTTGCCCAATTAACAACTTGCTTAATACTGTCAACATGGGTTACATCCGCCCTAGCAGCTCTTGCAGCAATACTTGCTCCACCAGTGTATGCAAATAAATTTAAAAATTTTGGTTTTTCTAAATCAACTAAAAAATTATAAATCACGTCCCAATTACACGCTTGTTCAGGAAAAACACCAACATGCTTAAAGGACGTTAAGCCTAAACGCAACGTAATTTGTGTATTACCTAGTGGATAATTAATAGTCCATTGATCAGGCATTTTTTTTAATGATTTCCAATCTCCACTCGAACTACTTTTAGGAACAAACTTTACATGGGCCAATTTTTCCCACTCACTATAAGCGTAGCGCTTTTTCCAAACAGCTTGTGGCTCAGGGCGAATGGTAATGTAATTGCCAAAGCGTTCTAATTTTTCAAAATCACCACAATCAATTAGTTCATAATCTTGCCAGTGTAAAGGAGTAAGTAATTGCATGGCGTAAAATTATTATATAGTGCTCATCAATCATACTTAAAATGAATAAGTAGTAAAAAGGTGTTTGTTAATAAATGACTAGAGTGAAGAAAGCAAAAACCAACTAAAAAATATATCTTAGGTAATTATTAAAAAAATAATTTTATGCAAAAATTACATTCGTCTTTTTTATCAATCATTACTGTATTCTTTTTTTGGGGATTCTTAGCTGCATCAAACGGAATTTTTATTCCTTTTTGTAAAACTCATTTTCAATTAACTCAGTTTCAATCACAGTTAATAGATAGTGCGTTTTACGGGGCTTATTTCATTGGATCATTGCTGTTATATATGATGTCTTTAAAATTAAATACAGATATTATTAATAAAATTGGCTACAAAGCAACCATCGTTTTAGGGTTAAGTATTTCTATATTAGGAGCTATAGTAATGATTCCTGCCGTAAATATTGGATCATTTGCATTTATACTAATAGCCTTTTTTATCATTGCATTAGGATTCTCTTTGCAGCAAACATCAGCTAATCCTTTAGTTTTAAATTTAGGAAATCCGGCAACAGGGTCTCATCGCTTAAACTTTGCAGGTAGCGTTAATTCTTTCGGAACTACTATTGGCCCCATTTTGGTGAGTGTATTATTATTTGGTAAAGCCATTGCTTCAGGAACAGACAAAGAGTCTGCGCCCATTTCCTCCATTAATACTTTATACATTATTTTAGCCATAGCATTTGCTTTAGCGGCTGTCATATTATTTTTTACTAAAATGCCAAAACTGCAAATTGAGGAAGAAGATAGTAATATGAAAGTTTTAAAAAGTCCACTTCACTTTATTATTGGGATTATATTATTTTTAGTGGTTGTATTTTGCTACAGCGCTATCTCTGATTATTATCAAGGTTCAAATAATTATTTGTTTTTAGGAAGCATTGGTGTTTTTTTAATAATTGTATTAGTAATACTAACACTTCAATATCAAACCATTCAAAAACAAAACCGATTTGAAGAAAAAAAATATCCACAAGTGATATTAGGCATGCTTGCCATTTTTGTATACGTGGGAGTTGAAGTATCCATTCAAAGTAATTTAGGTTCATTATTAAAATTACCTGATTTTGGGGGTCTACAAGATTCAGAAATTGGCCCTTATGTATCTTTGTATTGGGGAAGTTTAATGATTGGAAGATGGACGGGTTCCATTGGAGCATTTGATTTAAATAAAAACTTGAAATTAGTACTTACTATTGTTGTTCCATTTTTAGCATTATGCCTCGTACTATTTATGAATCATTTAAATGGAGCAGATTCATCCCAATTTTATAAATACATTATTTGCGTAGTATTTTTAATTGCTGCATTTTTTATGGGTCAACAAAAGCCGGCGTTAACCTTAATTATATTTGGAGCGCTTGGCACATTAGCTATGCTGGTAGGATTATTGACAAGTGGACAATTAAGCGTATTTGCATTTTTAAGTGGTGGTTTATTTTGTTCAATTATGTGGCCTTGCATCTTTTCTTTAGCTACAGCCGGATTAGGAAAATACACTAGTCAAGCATCTTCATTTTTAATTATGATGATATTAGGAGGCGCATTTATTCCACCATTGCAAGGTTTATTGGCAGATAAAATGAATATTCACATTTCCTATATTATTCCAGTTATTTGTTTTGCCTTTTTAACATGGTATGCCTTTAAAGTAAGAGGTCTATTAAAGATGGAAGGAATAGATTATGATACAACCGAACCAACCGCTCATTAAAAATAAAGAAGACATCATGCAAGTAACCATTAATGTAAAATTAGTTAATTCAAAATTTAATCAAGCCTATGCTGACAAAGAAAATGAAGGCGAGGAAACAGAAGATAATATCAAATACTTGTGGGAAGATGAGTTTGATGTGCAAGGCAATGTGACGCAGTTTAAAGTAAATAATAATACCAGCTATTTATTAAATGGACTTTATCCTAATAATGATGAGTTTAGTTTTGAAATTCCTGACATGTCTGTTATTGAGTGTACTTTAGATAATGACACAATAATAGCATTTCCTTTTTCTAAAAAAGCAATTAGTAAAACAGAAAAAAAGGAAACCGAAAACGGAATGACATTTTATGTTCACTTAAAAAGCATTCGCGATATTGTAAATCCAATGACGGGTGTATATATTATAAAAGATGATTATCCAAAAGAATTGCTAGAGTTATATAACGATGAGGAAGAATAGTGCTTTTTTATTACTTATTTCTTTCATAAACTTTTGTGGATTTTCACAAAATCAATCTTCCGTTTTACCTATTATTCCTGTACCACAATCATGTGAAATAGCGGCAGGTCAATTTACACTCTCACCTTCTACAAAAATTGTCGTTACATCTTCTTCGCATCAAAATGAAATAGATTGGTTAAATGATTATCTCGATAAATACTACCATTTTAAATTACAAACTACAACAGCGATTCCTAAATACGATTCTTATATTGAATTTGCATTCACTCAAACCGAAATAAAATCAAATGAAGGTTATGAATTAACCATTTCAAAAAATAATATTCAGATTTCAGCGAAAGAAAAAAGTGCTGGAAATTTTTATGCAATTCAAACTCTTATACAATTATTACCCGTTGAAAAAGCAACAACACTTATTATTCCTTGCCTTAAAATAAAAGATGCTCCTCGTTTCGAATGGCGCGGAATGCACTTAGACGTATGTCGACATTTTTTTTCGGTTTCGTTTATCAAAAAGTACATCGATTTAATTGCCATGTATAAGATGAATACTTTTCATTGGCATTTAACCGAAGATCAAGGATGGAGAATTGAAATAAAAAAATATCCAAAGCTAACTCAAATTGGAGCATATAGAAAAGGCACCATGGTTGGACCGTATAGCGACCAAAAATTTGACAGTAAACCTTACGGCGGTTTTTACACGCAAGAAGAAATAAAAGATATTGTAGCTTATGCCTCTAAACGTCATGTAACCATTGTCCCAGAAATAGAAATGCCAGGACATTCAGTTGCTGCTATAGCCTCTTATCCCTGGTTGTCTTGCACAGGCAAACAAATAGAAGTTGAAAAAAGTTGGGGCGTTTTTGAAGATGTATATTGCACTAAAGATTCAACCTTTGAGTTTTTACAAAATGTTTTAGATGAAGTGATAGCTTTATTTCCTGGAAAATATATTCATATTGGCGGCGACGAATCTCCTAAAACAAGATGGAAAATTTGTCCAAGTTGTCAAGCAAAAATAAAAAGTGAACATTTAAAAGATGAGCATGAATTACAGAGCTATTTTATAAAACGCATTGAAAAATACGTGAATTCAAAAGGAAAACAAATTATTGGTTGGGACGAAATTTTAGAAGGTGGTTTAGCGCCAAATGCAGCTGTAATGAGTTGGCAAGGAATTGACGGCGGCATAGCAGCTGCGAAACAAAAGCATAAAGTTGTTATGACTCCTGGTTCACATTGTTATTTTGATCATTATCAATCAGCGCCTAGTGGAGAGCCATTAGCAATAGGAGGCTATACACCATTAGAAAAAGTTTATAGTTATGAACCTGTGCCATCTGTTTTAAATGAAGAAGAGCAATCATATATCATGGGGGCACAAGCTAATCTTTGGACAGAATATATCTTAGATGAAAAACAATTAGAATATATGGCTATGCCAAGAATGGCAGCTTTAGCTGAAGTATTATGGTCGCCAAAAGAAAAGAAAAATGAAACTGATTTTTTAAATCGTTTACAAACTCATTTTCTTTTGTTGGACAAGTTAAACATCAACTATGCTAAAGCATTATATAAAGTTGAGCAAAAAATTGTTTCATCATTAAAACCAAATACGGTTACACTAGAATTAATTGCTAATGCTTCATTAGGTAGTATTCGTTATACTTCAGATGGAAGCGTGCCTAATATCGCCTCAGAGAAGTATCAATCGTCTATAACCTTAGATAAGGATATAACGATTTCAAGTGCGCTTTTTAAGGATGACCAATTAAAAGGAAAAATTTCAAGTCGTAATTATGAAATCAACAAAGCAACCAATAAATCTATCACATTAAAAAACGAACCTTCCAAATCTTACAATTACGGCGGCAATTTTACATTAGTAAATGGAGTTGTAGCAAAATTGCCAAGAGATAATAATGAGTGGCTTGGATGGAGCGGAAAAGATATAGAAGCAACGATTAACTTAGAACAATTGCAAGAAATTTCATATTTACAAATTGGTTTTTTAACTGAAGAACTTAATTGGATTTACTTACCAAAATCTGTAGAATTCTTTGTCTCAGTAGATGGTTTAAATTTTACATCACTTAAGAAACTATTAACCGAAGATTTTAAGTTTGAGCGATTTGCAAAGATTTCTTTTCCAGTGACAACAGCAAAGTATGTAAAAATTATAGCTCAAAATTTTGGTAAAATACCAAGTGGGAAAACAGGTGCGGGTGCCGACTCTTGGCTTTTTAGCGATGAAATACAAATCAAATAAACATGACAAGTAGAAGACAATTTATTAAACTTTCAGCATTAGCTTCATCTCTGTTTGCTTTTAACAAAAGCAAAGCTAATGAGTTAATTATCAATCATAGTAAAAAAACGATTAAACCAATTGTTATTTCTACTTGGCGTTTTGGTATAGAAGCCAATGCTGAAGCATGGAAAATATTATCGACTCAAGGCAGATCTTTAGATGCGGTGGAAGCTGGTGTCAAAATTCCAGAAGCTGATCCAAAAGAACGTAGTGTAGGATACGGTGGACGACCCGATAGAGATGGTCGCGTGACATTAGATGCCTGCATCATGGATGAATATTCTAATATTGGATCTGTTGGTTGTTTAGAACATATTGTTCATCCCATATCAGTTGCAAGAGCAGTGATGGAAAAAACACCTCATACTATGCTGGTAGGAGATGGCGCTTTAGATTTTGCTTTAAGCCAAGGCTTTAAAAAAGAAAATTTACTGGTCAAAGAATCGGAAGATGAATGGAAAGAATGGTTGAAGAAAGCTGAATACAAACCAAAAGCAAATATCGAAAATCATGATACCATTGGTATGGTTGCTTTAGATATGAATGGAAATTTATCAGGTGCATGTACCACAAGTGGCATGGCATTTAAAATGCATGGACGAATTGGGGATTCACCAATTATTGGCGCAGGATTATTTGTTGATAATGAGGTTGGTGCTGCAACTGCTACAGGGCATGGCGAAGAAGTGATGCGAATAGTTGGAAGTCATACGGTTGTTGAATTAATGCGCCAAGGTTATTCGCCTGAAGAAGCTTGTAAAAAAGCTGTGGAACGAATTATTACAATTGCCAAAAATAAAAACAAATCCTTAGATGAATTACAAATAGGATTTATTGCCATTAATAAAAAAGGCGAACATGGCGCCTATTGTTTACAAAAAGGGTTTAATTATGCCGTTTACTCTCCCGAAATAAATAATCAATTAATTGATGCCAAACATATTATCTAATAAGCTATTAGAAATTGCATGCTTTAATATTGAATCGTGTTTGCTAGCGCAAAAAGCAGGAGCAGATAGGATAGAATTTTGTGCAGATTATTCAGTTGGCGGTATAACTCCAAATCGTGCAGACATTTTAAAAGCCAAAGAATTATTGCATATTCCTTTACATGTTATTATTCGTCCACGTGGTGGCAATTTTGATTATAGCATAGCAGAAATAGAAACCATGAAAAACGATATTCAATTTTGTCAACAACATCATATCAATGGCGTGGTGTTCGGCGTATTAACTCAGAATAAAAAAGTAGATAAATACATCAATAAAGAATTATTTGAATTAGCAGGGAACATGTCTACAACCTTTCACAGAGCAATAGATGAATGCGTTAATTTAACAGAAGCTATGAACGATATTGTTTCAATTGGTTTTACAAGAGTCTTAACATCTGGCGGAAAATCAAGCGCCTTAGAAGGAGTTACTATTTTAAAAGATTGTCAAAGTATCTTTGGAAAAAACATCATCATCATTCCTGGTGGTGGCATAAGAAGCAATAACATTGCGCAGATTGCAACACAAACAAATTGTAAAGAATTTCATTCAGCTGCACTCACAGAAAACACCGAGGTTGTAAATGCGAATGAAGTAAGCCTTTTAAAAGAAAAAATATCTTGAAAAAATTCCTTGTATATGTATTCTTTTTCATGTATGCGCTAGCAACTTCGCAAGTGTACTTTTTTAGTTTAAATGATAAGTTTTGGAAGTTTCGTGAAGTCGGTACAAAAAAGTTTTATCCTGCCGAAGTACCAGGAACAATACATACAGACTTACTCAATAATCATTTAATTCCTCATCCATACTTTGAGACAGGAGAACAACAAGTGCAGTGGATCGAAGAAAAAGATTGGGAATATGAATGTGAGTTTGAATATGCTGGAGTAAATAAAAATTCTCACTATGAAATAAATTTTCAAGGTTTAGATACGTATGCGAAAGTGTATTTAAATGGAAAACCAATTTTGCAAAGTGATAATATGTTTTTGCAATATACTGTTGATGTGAAAAAATATTTAACGAAGGGTGCTAATAAATTAAAAATAGTTTTTGAATCTGCTGTAAAGCGCGGAAAAATTGAAGCAAAAAAATTACCATACATATTACCTGGTGACGAAAAAGTATTTACTCGTAAAGCACAATACCAATATGGTTGGGATTGGGGACCACGCCTAGTGACTTGTGGGATTTATAAGAGTATTGGATTAAGTGCATGGAAAGGTGTTAAAATAAAATCATTGTATCATCATATAAAATCAATCACAGATACATTAGCTGAGGTGTATATGATTTTAGAAACAGAAAGCGATACCATCAAAAAACAAAAATTTCATGTATCGGTATCCTCAATTACAAACCAAATTAGGATTGACTCATCCATCATGATGAAAAAAGGTTTTAATAGAGACAGTATTTTAATTAAAATACCTAATCCGCCATTATGGAATTGCAACTTGCAAGGGAAAGCTAATTTATTTAATTGTCTTTTTCAAACCGTTCAAAACAAACAGCAGGTTGAACAAATAAACACAACATTTGGATTACGCACCATAGAACTAATTAAAGACAAAGACTCCATCGGTGAATCTTTTTATTTTAAAATAAATGGGCATCCAACTTTTATGAAGGGGGCAAATTTTATTCCGCCTGATAATTTTATGGCCAAGCAAAGACATTCTTATTACGATGTTATTGAAAAAGCAAAAGATGCCAATCTTAATATGTTGCGTGTTTGGGGAGGTGGCTTATACTTAGATGATGAGTTTTATGATTTATGTGACCAAAATGGCATTTTAGTATGGCAAGATTTTATGTTTGCTTGTGCCATGTATCCTGGCGATAGTTTATTTTTAAATACTGTAAAGCAAGAAGCTGAGCAACAAGTCAAACGTTTGCGACATCATCCCTGTTTAGCTTTATGGTGCGGTAATA
>Ga0114966_10004346_pt1 | contig 12204 bp, 11 predicted proteins | sample M_130207_XF_Meta_FD_87029 | JGI IMG/M metagenome (GOLD analysis project Ga0114966, IMG submission 87029) | Freshwater microbial communities from Lake Montjoie, Canada to study carbon cycling - M_130207_XF_MetaG | ecosystem: Environmental > Aquatic > Freshwater > Lake | place: Lake Montjoie...
CGCTACTGCCTCGGCGGTGAGTTCGCAAGCTGCCCAGCATTCGTTGCGTGGGCGGCACGTGAGGCGGCGCGATCGATCGACACAGCACCAGTCCCAGTTACGGTGAGCGAGTGGGAGCAGGCGAACTCAGGACGCGTGGGGATCGACCTCGAGGCGATCAGCCGCGGCGACGCTGAACCGGAAGGTGCGCCAGAGGAGGTCGATGAGGTCTACGGCGGCTCCGATCCCGAAGGGAGCATCTGGTCGGCCGTACCTGTGCCACCGCCAGCGCCGCTAACCGCTGGAGAGCGCGAGCGCGAACGGGTTATCCCGCTGCATCGACGGCGCGATGTTGAGGACGAACTGCCAAAGCCACCCATTCGCATCCCGCGCGCGATCGGTGGCGTGCGCGGAGTGGCGACGCTCATCCTCCTTATTGGCGTGGTGCTCTTCTCAGCACCGACGATCATTAAGGGTGTTGGCGGCTTTATTGCAGCGATCTCAACCGCACCAGCGCCGAGCGAAAGCCCCGTGCCGAGCGCAAGTCCAACACCCACGCCAACTCCCGAGCCGGAGATTTATGTGGTGCGGAGTGGCGACACGATGTTGAAGATCAGCAATCTTTATAAGGTGAGCATCGACGTGATCATGGGGGCGAATCCGAGCATCACCGACCCGGCGAAGATTTTCCCTGGCCAGCAGATCCTTATCCCGTCGGTGGTGCCCGATGTGGTGGTCTCGCCCAGCCCGTAGCTGGTGCGCGCCTAGCGCGGCGAGAGGTTGATTGCGGAGATCTTTCCCGCCTCGACCTTGAACACGGCATCAATCTTCTGGCTCGGTGAGCCCGGTCGCACGACGAGGATGTCGCACTCAACCTGATGTCCAGTGTCTTTGATCTCACCAGGGATCATGCGTAGCCCCTTGTCGGCGCGGAGGAACCAGCCGCCGACGCGCTCATGACCCTTGAGAATCTGCACCCCTTCGCCAACGTGAACGCGCATCTCAACGCGCTCGTCGATGAGGCGGAGTGCCCCGTCACGGTCGTCCGCGTTGAGCAGTTCGAAGAATGCGTCGGTCGTGTCTTGTGCACCCATAGGCTGATGGTACCCTGCCGCCAATGAAGCGTGATCTGCTCGATGCCACCGGACTCCTGGCCCGCCTCGCCGCGCAGCAGCCGGTCATGGCCACCGCGCTCGGGATTCACGAGCACGACGGCGCCTGGCCAGACCTGTCACCCGCTGGTGGGGAGCGCCTCCTCGCCTGGCTCGACACCGAGCGCGCACGTCTCGAGGCAGTTCCTTTGAGCGATCTCAGCCTCGACGATCTCGCCGATCGAGACCTTGCACTGGCAACACTCGCGGCGCTCTCGTTTGAGCAGCGAGAGGTGCAGCCTGCCGCATGGGATCCCATGCATGCTGTCGCCGTTGTCGGGGGCGGTCTCTTTCCGCTCATCTCACGCACGTTCGGCACAGCCGAGTCGCGTGCCGCGGCACTCGCATCGCGCTTGCGCGGCGTTGGCGACCTCCTCGACGCTGCGGTCGACGCACTCGTCGGCGTCCCCGAGCTCGACGTATCAGCCGACGATGGCGCACCGCGTCTCGCCGGTGCCACCGCGCCAACCGGCAGGGTGCGTCTGCCAGCCCGGCCAGTGAGTCGCCTCCATCTCGATACGGCGATTGCACAAGCGTCTGGGATTCGTGAGCTCGCACAACTTGCCGTCGAGGTCTACGGCGCACCGCTCGAATCGGCTGCAGCAGCGGCGGGGGCGGCGGCTGATCGCTTTGCCGAACGTCTGCGCAACGAGGTGGCACCGCGCGCCACTGGTGAAGGGCGCTACGGGGCTCCTCTCTACGATCGGGCCTTGCGCCACACGCTCTTCGGCTCGCACGATCGAGCAGCGATCGCCCGCGCGGCGACGCGCGAGTTTGCCGCCACGCGCGAGCGAATGATTGAGATCGCCCGCGCGATCGCACCAACATGGATCGGCACAGAGCGTGCTGCGACGCTTGCGGGGAACGATCACGAAATGGTTGCCGCAACGCTCCATGCGATCGGCGCCGAACATAGTGCCGCTGCCGATCTTCTCGATCGTTGCCGCGAAGAGACCGCGGCGTGCGAGGCATTCATTCGCCGCACCGGGCTCGTCGAACTTCCTGCTGAGCCGCTCGAGATCATGTGGACGCCACGCTTCTTGCGCGCCTACGGCGGCGCCTTCCTCGACGCGCCAGGACCGCTCGATCGCGGTGAGAAGAGCTTCTTCTACGTTACGCCGCCTCCCGACGATGCGACGCCAGACCAGGTTGAGTCGATGCTTCGCGAAGACAACGATCGCATGCTCAAGCTGCTCGCGATCCATGAGGCGATCCCTGGTCACTACCTGCAGCTCGCAGCCGCGAACGAGAGCGATCGGCCGCTGCGTGCCGCCTTCGGCTCAGGCGTCTTCGCAGAGGGGTGGGCGGTCTACGTGACGCAGGTGATGCTCGATGAAGGGTTCGGTGACGGAGACCAGGCGCTCGAGCTCGTCCACTGGAAGTTCTACCTTCGCTGCGTTGCCAATGCGCTCCTCGATGTCGGCATCCATGCCGACGGACGCGATGAGGCGTGGGCGCTCGATCTCATGGTTGGGAAGAGTTGGCAAGAAGAGTCGGAGGCGCGGGCGAAGTACCTCAGAGCGCGCCTCGGCGCGACGCAGCTCCCAACATATTTCGTCGGCTCAATGGGCTGCTGGGAGGTCGAAGATCGTGCGCGCGCGGTTGCCGCCCTTGCGGCTGGCGCACCCGCCCCCGTGGCAGGAGCACTGCCGGGTCGGCGCCATGCGACGCCAGGATTCTCTCGTCCTGCACACCTGCGCGCAATGTTGCGACACGGCACGCCACCAATCCCGCTCCTCGAGCGGCTGATGGGACTTACCGAGGCGTCGCGAATCTAGCGCGCTGCGCGCGGCGGACGGCCGACGATGTTCTCCTGATCCTCAAGCGGCGAGTGCAACGCGGCGGTTGCAGCTGCCGAGTAGGCCGAGTCGGTCGGCGTTGACGTTCCCTTGACGGTCACGGACTGCGCACCAACTGGTGGCTGCTCCGTCGCCGGCAAGATCGATCGCCCAGGAAGTCGGTGCTCGAGCTTCACCGTTACGTCGTAGTCTTCGCAGAGATCGAGGAATGGATCTGGATCGAGCATGTCCGGCGACTTCACACCAGCACCGCCCCATACGCCTTCCGCAATCAGGTCCATCGCCATGACGGGCATCACGCCCGTCTGCCATGCAACCGGCTGCAACTTGTAGCGACCCATGGTCTCTGCGGCGTCACACACCTGGTAGTGGAAGGTCTCGCGTGGGCGTCCATCCTTCTTGCCGCTGACCAGTGCACCAACGATCGCGCGGCCAACCATGTTCTTGCCGAGCGTCGAAGGGTCGGGCGAGAGCGCACCGATCACATCGCGTGGCGCAACCTTCACCCCCTTGACGTTGATCGGATTCTTTCCGTCAAGTCCGAGGCGGTGGAGGAGGCGCAGCGTTTCGATGAAGTCGGCACCGAGTGCGTACTTGAACGTGATCAGGTCGGCATTGATGCTGCGCGGCAGCTGCACGACCTCTTCGTGTTCAACGTTCACGCACATGACTGGGCCAACCCCTTCAGGGAAGACGAAGTCTTCAGGCTCGCTGAATGGCTCGCGGACCTCGATCTTCTTATTGCGCCAGACGAGCGGTGGGTTGAGACACTCCTCGATCACCGTCCAGAGGCTGAAGACCGTCGCGAAGGGGTAGCCCTCAATGCGGAGGTCGCCACCGTCGCGAATATGGATGGAGCTGACCTCGTCGACCGTCCACTTCTTGGCATAGGCGGCGAAGATGTTCGAGAGGCCAGGGTCCATCCCCATGCCGACGAGCGCCAACTTGCCGCGGGCCTCCCAGAGGCCGTTCTTCGCCTGCTGGTAGTCGCCGAGCATCTCGCCCGGCACGGTGTACGGGTTCTTCTCGTCTGGCACCGAGAGGCTCGTGGCCATGTCGATGTAGTGCACCCCCGCCTCGAGCGCGGCGTCGAAGACGGCTGGCACGAAGCGTGGGTCGACCGCGTTCATGACAAGGTCGGCCTTGGAGCTTGCGATGAGCTCTTTGAGTTGCTGCGCGTTCCCCGCGTCAACCTGGGCTACATCATATCCAGCGCCAACGGCGTCGGCGACGCTGCGTGCTCGGTCGAGGGAGTAGTCCGCCAGGGTGAGCTTCTTCAGCCATTTGCGCCCCTTGAGGAGATGGGCAATCGCTTCGCCGACCGTGCCGGTTCCAACCAACAGAACGTTCATACCATTCACTGCCTTTCACGCGGGGGCCCAGTAAGCCGGGCTGCACCCGCATCGGGGAGACCGATGAGGTCTCAACCCGACTGCTCTGCGTAGGGTACGCCTCCCCCCTGGGGGGTCGTCAAACGCATCGGGGAATACGAGGAATACGGCGTATACTGAGTGCAGCGCCGCAGAGTAGGCGCAGGCACAGAAAGTTGGAGGAAGCATGGATCCACTCGTCATCGTTGGTATCGTCGTCATTCTTGCGATCGTTGCGATCTCGTCGTTCAACGGTCTTGTTGGTGGACGCAACCGTGTCGATGAGGCACTCGGGCAGATCCAGGTGCAACTGAAGCGCCGCTACGACCTGATCCCTAATCTCGTTGAGGCGGTCAAGGGGCAGCAGGGCTTTGAGCGCGGCGTGCTTGAGAGTGTGACGAAGGCGCGTGCCGCTGCCGTCAACGCCGGACAGGGCGGCGATACGGCCGCGCAGGCAAAGGCGGAGAACATGCTCACGGGAACACTCCGCACGCTCTTTGCGAATGTCGAGGCCTACCCAACGCTTCGCTCCAATGAGAATGTGATTCAACTCCAGGAGCAGCTCACCTCAACAGAGAATCAGATCGGCTTTAGCCGTCAGCACTACAACGCCTCGGTGCTGACCTATAACAACTCGGTGCAGACCTTCCCTGGCGTGCTCTTTGCCGCTGCATTTAGCTTCACTAAGCGCGACTTCTTCGACGCACCAGATGCCGAGGAGGCCGTTCCACAGGTCAAGCTCTCCTAGTCACGCGAGGCACGTGCGATGGCAACCTTCTACGACCTTGCCGCCGATAATCGGCGCAAGTCGCTCGTCCTCGTCTTGCTCGTGGTGGCGATCCTCGCCGCGTTCGGCGCAAGTGCAGGGATTGCGCTCAGCGGCACGGTCGACGGCGGGCTCCCGTTCGCGTTGGGCGCATTCGTCCTCGGCTTCTTCCTGACGCTTGGCGCCTGGTTCAGCGGCGATAAGGCGGTCCTCGCCGCAGCCGGCGCGAAGCCACTCAACCCAGATGCGGGCGCAGAGGAGCGCCAGCTCGACAACATCGTCGACGAGCTCTGCCTCGCAGCCAATCTGCCGAAGCCGAAGCTCTATGTGATCGACGACACCGCGCTCAACGCCTTCGCAACAGGCCGAGATCCAGAGCACGCAAGCGTTGCCGTCACCGCCGGCCTCATGGCGAAGCTCGACCGCGAAGAGATGAGCGGCGTCATCGCCCACGAGCTCTCGCATGTGCGCAACTTCGACATTCGCTATGGCCTGCTCGTTGCCGCCCTGGTCGGTTCACTCGCACTCTTGAGCGACCTTGTGATGCGCTGGGCCTTCTGGGGTGGCGGGCGCCGACGGAGCAACGACCGCGAAGGTGGCAACGCGATTCAGGTGATCTTCATCGTGCTGACCATCATCCTGGCGATCCTTGCGCCAATTGCGGCGCGCTTGGTGCAGCTGGCCGTTTCGCGGCAACGCGAATATCTTGCCGATGCATCGGGCGTGGAGCTGACGCGCAACCCTGCTGGCCTCGAGCGCGCCCTCGCGAAGCTCGCGGGCGACACCGAGGTGCTCGAAGTCGCAACGAAGGCGACGGCGCACCTCTATGTTGTCAATCCCGTGAAGCGCTTCGAGTCGCGCGCGGCAGGCTTCATGGCCACGCATCCGCCACTCGTCGATCGCATTAACCGCTTGCGTACCCTGCGTGGCGTCAAGGAACTTGCCGCCGTTAATGAGGCGTAGCAGCTAGTCGCGGCACTCCTTCACCCATAACTCCCACTCGACCGGGTAGACCTCGGAGTAGCGCGGGCCTGAGTGGTCGTTATATCTGCGGATCACATCCCCACGCTGTTCACACTCGGCAAGATGCAGCGAGGTAACGAGCAGGAGGAGGAGGAGACCAAGGGCGGCGCCTCCAACGGCGATGCCAACCCAGAGTCCTTGGTTGTCGCCGTACTGGTCCACATCGCTAGGGTAGCCGACCCTCAGCATCAATCCGAACCGCGGACACGCTAAAATGCTGCAATGCAACCACGCCGTTCACTGCAGCACATAGCCTGTGCCTTCTCCCTGGTGCTCGCCGTTGCGCTTGCGCCACAGCGCGCGGCGGCACTCGAGTCACCAACGTCAGATAAGGCCGCCTGGCTCTATAAAGAAAATTCCACCTCACGCGTCGACCTACTCCTCGAACCCGCGTCGGTCGAGGCCCTTACCTATGGCGACCCCTACAGTTACGTCCCCGCAACGTTCACACTAGAACGTGGCTCTCGCACCTATGGGCCATGGCCAGTCACCGTCAAGCTGAAAGGTCGCTACGGATCGTGGCGACCACTCTTTAGCAAGAGTGGCTTCAAGATTAAGTTTCCGAACCCGCAGCAGCGCATTGCAGGCGTAGCCAAACTCACGCTCAACAATAATGTGCAAGATGGTTCGTTCCTTCACCAGGCGCTTGCATATGAGCTCTTTCGCGCCATGGGGGTTCCGGCCTCGCGGACGAGCTTTGCAACCGTAACCGTCAACGGTCAGGAGCAAGGGATCTATTCGAACATCGAAACACTCGACGATGTCTCTCTGGCAAAGCGGTTCGGCGACCTTGGGACGCAGCACCTGTATGAGGGGAATTACGGGGGATGGTGGGGCGATCCAAACGACCCGATGAGTGGCCACTACGAGGTTGACGAGGGGAGCTCGTCGAACCGTGACGATCTTGCGGCGCTCATTGCCGTGGGCCTTGAAGGTGGTGACGTCTGGTACGACCACTTTCTATCAATCACCGACGCAGACGAGATGATCGCCTTCTGGGCGGTCGAGCGCTACCTCGCGCACTGGGACGGTTACTCGGGTCCCGTTTATAACAACTACTACTTGCACAGCGATGCGAGCGGGAGGTTCACACTCCTGCCATGGGGAACCGATCAAACATTTAATGGACCAGGCAGCTATTCACCCCAGTGGACAAACAACAACATATTTGAGTTTACTGGTGGTCCACTCTTTAACCTCTGTATCCAGCACCCTGTGTGCGTCGGGCGCTATATCGATGCCCTGCGCGCAGTGCGTGAGAAGGTCGATGAGATTGGTCTTCCAGCACAGGCAGATACGCTGTATGACCTACTGAGCGTAGAGGAAGAGATCGCCCGCACCATCGGTATTGGAGACTGGCCATATTGGGAGAAAGAGGGGATCAAGAGCTTCTTGGCGCAGCGCACCATCGATGTTGCTGTATGGCTCCCGACGCCACCTCCGCCCCCCGAAGGACTCACCGTGCAGCCGCGCGACCGCGCGCTCATGATCTCCTGGTCGGACATGACGCTTACAGAAGGAACATTGAACGGCTTCCGCGTGCACTATCGGAGGGAGTCGGGCCCATGGCAGCATGCAGACCTCTTTGATCCGGAAGCTACGCGTATGAGGGTCGCTGATTTGCGGAATGGTGACGCGTATCGTGTGCGCGTGAGCGCGATCACTTCGAACGGTTCTTCAGCGCAGAGCGAAACGCTCCGAGGAGTTGTCGGAGCACCAGCACACGTTCTTGATGCTGCTGCGAGCAGGAGGACTGGTGGCAACGCTATTCGTGTAGCGTGGTCTCCCCCTGGGTACCTTGGAAGTGCACGGCCACTCTATGAGGTGCAGTACAGACGCGACGGAGAGAGCCTCTGGCGTTCGCTCTCCTACGACGCGTCTCTTCCTACAGGCGGCACATATCAGGTGCTCATTCGTGGCCTCTCACCGGTGCACCAATACGCGGTGCGCGTACGGGCGAAGAACGTCTTTGGCGCGGCACCCTGGGTTCGCATGACGGTCGCCCCGTGAAGGATGCGCCGAGGGGGCCGCTTAATGTCGGAACCCTGTAGGATTCCTCAATGAATTTGCTTGGAACCGCCGCAGACCTCATAGCGATCCTCATCATGGTGTTCGGGATTTATTTCCCACGACATCGACGCCGCGACATGCTTGTCGCATACCTCATGATCAATATCGGCCTCGTGTGCGTCACGAGCGCACTCGTTGCAGAGGAGTCCGCACTCAGCATTGGATTCGGGCTCTTCGCCGTCCTCTCACTGATTCGGCTGCGGTCGTCTGAGCTTGACCAGCCCGAGATCGCCTACTACCTCGCAGCAATGATGCTCGGTCTTATTGGGGCGCTCTCGCTCACGCCTGAGTGGGTTGCGCCAACGCTCATGGCGCTCATTCTCCTCGCACTCTATGTCGGGGATCATCCGCGCCTCTTTGCCCGATACCGTGTCCAGACGCTGACCCTTGACCAGGCGATCCTCGACGAAGGCGTTCTTATTCGACACCTCGAGCAACTGCTCAAGGCGCGCGTCTACCAGGTCAAGGTGCGCCGGACAGACCTCATCGATGAGTCGACCGTGGTGGAAGTTCGCTACCGCATCGTTGATGCGCAACAGGGAGAGCAGCAGGGTTGAGCGGTAGCGGATTCCAGAGCGTCGTCTCCCACGTGCCAACCGTCTCACTTGCTGAAGTCGAACAAACTGCACCACTCATTTTCAGGCGCGAGCGCAAATACCTTGTTCCTGAGCATATTGCGACGGGTCTTGTTCAGGAGATTGCCGAGCACGTGCGCGTATTGTCTATCGAAGGGCAAAACTTTTCACACTACGAGTCTGTCTATTTTGATACGACGAATCGAGAATCCTATTTTATGTCGGCCCGGTCGCGCCGCCATGCATACAAGGTTCGTACGCGATCCTATTTGGAATCCAAGACCTCGCTCCTTGAGGTAAAGCAGCGAGGCTCGCGAAGCCAGAACCAGAAATTTCGCGTTGATCACATGTTCAATCAGCGCACGAGAATGGATGCGCAAGACGCCGCCTTCGCTACCGCTACGCTCGGCAAAACCGTGGAGGCGGACGACATGAGCCCTGCGCTCACGGTTACCTATACCCGAACGACGCTACTGGTCTCCGATGGATCTCGCCTCACCATTGATGCGGACCTGCACATTGCTGATGCAACGGGCCAAGCATCGCGCCTTGACGGATACGTTGTGATTGAAACAAAGTCACGCTCCAAGCCGACGATCGCGGATCGTGCACTTTGGCATATGGGCTATCGACCGAATCGATTCTCGAAATTCGGCACGGGCAGCGCCCTGCTGCACCCTGAGCTCCCAGCGAACCGGTGGGTGCGGGCCCTCCGTGCTCCGTGGACGTATGGCGCTCGCAAGGCAGACCGTGCGTAGGCCCGTGCGACGTGCGGCTCTCGTCGCGCTGCTGATCGCGACCATCGCTCATCCACTGGCGGCGTCTGCGCTCACCGCTGCATCGGGCGACACTGCGGCATGGCTCTATGCCACGAGCAACATTGTGCGTATCGATATCAAGACGAGCGCCTCACTCGGCAGCATCTCTGCCAGCAGCTGGACGGACGCAACGTTCAAGCTCACCCGAGGCTCCACCACCTACGGCGCTCTCGACGGTATCTCTGCTTGGGCGATCAAACTTCGCCTCAAGGGGACCGGCTCCTTCCGCTCACTCCCGTCGAAGGGGGGGCTGCGTCTCGAGTTCCCCACGTCATCGCAGCGGGTGTCTGGGGTCAAGCGCATGACGTTGAACAACATGGTGCAAGACCGCTCCAAGGTAAGCGAGGCGGTCGGTTACGCACTCTTCCGAGCCCTTGGCATTGCTGCCCCACGTACGGGCTACGCCCAAGTGTGGATCAACAGCCAGGCCTACGGGCTCTATCTCAACGTGGAGTCGCTCGATGGGATCGCCCTCGACAAGCGGAATGCCAGTGGGGGGACGAGCCACTTATATGAGGGAGTGCTTGGGCGAACGAGCGACGCGACCGATTCGTCGAGCGCCCACTATCAGGTAGATGTCGGCACCAGCGATCGAAGCGACCTGAGCGCACTCCTCAGCGCGAACAGCGCCGCCCCGGCGAGCTGGTATGCGAGTGTGAACGCCCTGGCAAATCTGCAAGAGATGACGAAGGTATGGGCTGTCGAGCGGTATATCGGCCATTGGAACGGCTACTCGTCACCGGAGATCAATAACTACTACCTGCATAGCCCGACTTCAGGAAAGTTTGAAATGCTCCCATGGGGGATCGACCAGATATTTGGTGGGGGCACTGATAATCGTACGCCGTACAGCTTTGGCAACACGGCGGGAGGGCCGCTCTTTGTTGGCTGCATGCAGAACAGCACCTGCCGTGCAATGTATGTTGCAGCACTTACTGCTGTGAAGAAGAAGAGTAAGGCGATCGCGCTCGATGATCTAGCGACGAGCCTGCACGCATCAATCAAGGCGGCGATCAGCCTCGATGCAAAAGATGAGACAAGCCTCAACCAGTCCAATGCAGCGCTTGCAAGTGCTCTCGCGTTCATTCGCCATCGCCCAACGGATCTTGCAACCTGGCTTAAGCGCAACTAACGCGAGGAGCACAACCCCTTTCGTTCGGAGCGATTCCGAGAAACCATAGGGTATACTCGGGGAGTCATCTGAATGCAATTCAGACGCATAGGGAGGCTAATGAAAACCGCAGTCAGCTCAATCGCGACGCTGCTCATCCTTTTAGGCGCCCTGCTCGCTATCCCGCCGTCGGCCTTTGCCGCCTCCGGGTCGAAGTTCTCCGAAGTAGCGGTCGGCATTAATCACTCATGCGCGCTGACGATGAAGGGGCGCGCCTACTGCTGGGGTAATAATGATTCTGGCCAGCTTGGCGATGGCAATTATGGATATGACAGCTCTTCACCGGTAGCCGTTGTTGGCGATCGGAGGTATCTGCATATTTCTGCCGGATACGATGCAACCTGTGCGATCTCTACCGCGGGGGCAGCGTACTGCTGGGGATACAACGACTATGGTCAACTGGGGAACGGCACACATGATGAAACGATAAGCGGGGCTGTCGATGCAGATACGCCGCAGCTTGTGAGCGGCGAACATGCGTTCACAACAGTGAGCGTTGGCTGGAACACAACCTGCGGCCTCACTGCACCGGGCGATGCCTACTGCTGGGGCTACAACGACTACGGGCAGGTTGGCAATGGCGCTTTTGACAATACAGAAGCTGGCTTGGCAGATGCTGACACTCCGCAACTTGTGAGCGGCGGTCGCAAGTTCTTGTCGGTATCGGCTGGCGAAAACACCACGTGTGGCGTCACAACTCGAGAGATTGGCTACTGCTGGGGAACCGGGAATAATGGCGAGCTCGGCAACGGAGATTACTCCGTAGAGCTTGCTGGTAATGGGTTTGACGCCGACTCCGCGGTCCCTGTGAAGGTATCAGGCAAGCAGAAGTTCGTGACGATTGCTACAGGGGGTGAGCACTCCTGCGGGCTGACAACCGTGGGGAAGGTTTACTGCTGGGGCGATAACACCTACGGGCAGATTGGCGCCCGCATCGCTGGTGGCTATGTCACGGTCCCGACGCGCGTGAAGGGTTCGACGCGCTACACGGATATTGCGGGCGGCAACCAGTCCTACTCAACGTGTGGCATCACAGCAACTGGGGCGGCAAAGTGCTGGGGATACAACACCGGGGACGACGGCTCGCACGACTATGGGGTGCTCGGAGCCGACAGTACGGAGTACCAGGTGAACGTACCCATTTCAGTTTCTGGTGCCCTTCAGTTCACCGCAATCGATATCGATGACTACCACGCCTGCGGCCTCACCACGAAGCACCGGGTTTATTGCTGGGGGTACAGCAACGGCACCGGCATGGGCGGAACAGGCCTGGCAGAAAATACGTACAAGCCCACGGTGCCGATCGCCCTTCCCGTTTTCCCGTAATATCTGCACGCTAGCGCCTGCTGGCCACGGCGCCCGTGTGAATGGCGTGGGAGGGACTATGCAGAAGCGAATCCGCGCTGGCCTGCTCGCACTCGGGCTCATCTCCGGGCTCCTCGTGGCCGTGCCAGTGAGCGCAAGTAGCCGCACGTATAAGGC
>Ga0114966_10004348_pt1 | contig 12201 bp, 8 predicted proteins | sample M_130207_XF_Meta_FD_87029 | JGI IMG/M metagenome (GOLD analysis project Ga0114966, IMG submission 87029) | Freshwater microbial communities from Lake Montjoie, Canada to study carbon cycling - M_130207_XF_MetaG | ecosystem: Environmental > Aquatic > Freshwater > Lake | place: Lake Montjoie...
CTTGCATACTGGCACACCGTGTGTCTATTAAGGCACCACGGAGAATTCGATTTAGACAATTATGTCCCAATCTCATATGCGCGAAAAATTGGGATTGTTGCGCTTCCAAATGACTTAGGCTCAACGCCACCGAAACAATGAACACTATCGCTCCAAGCACACTCGTCGGACAAGTGCAATGCCCCAGTTGCTCGCACTCATTTCGTCCTGAAAACATTCGATTCATTGCAGAACATGTTTCACTGCAAGGTGACCGCATCGCTGGTCCACTCGAAGGGCTTCGCTTTTGCTCGAGTCGGTTCGATCTTGATGGAAACGCGATTGATATGGAGGGACGTGTTTGTACACGTGTCGCTTGTCCCTCGTGCCACATTGAAATGCCTCGGGCGTTGCTTGAAAGCCCAACGTGTTTTATTTCAATCGTCGGTGCGCCTGGTAGCGGCAAGAGTTGTTTGCTCGGCGCAGCGAGTTGGTCGCTTCGAAAAAACGCTGGCCAATATGGTTGTTCTTGGGTTGACGTAGAACCACGACTGAATTCCCTCTTGCATGGATACGAGTCCGGTTTGTTTGGCGCAGGCGGTGCAATGCGAAAGCCGCTCAAAACAGAAGTCTCGGGCGGTGATTGGTATCACCAGATCAAAGTTGGATCTCGAGTTGACATCATGCCGAAGCCGATGTTCTTTCGCATTGCGCGACAGGGCGGCACATCTTCGGTGATTGTGATGTACGACAATGCGGGGGAGCATTTCTTGCCGGTTGCGGAAAATGCAGAGCCGCCGCATACGCGACACTTGGGACAAGCGCAGGCACTTCTGTTTGTGTTCGATCCAACAATGGTTCATTCTTCTGACAACTCACCGCGGCAAGAATTGATTTTGATTGAAACCGTTGCGCGAATTCGGCGCTTTGCCGGCGTTGGGCAGAATTCCAAACTTGGAATTCCCGTGATCATCGCGTTGACGAAGGCTGATCTCTGGGCTGGCAAGATTGGAATAGATCTCACGCATCCACCCATTGCAGCGAGCAAATTCGTCAATCTTGATCGCACAAAAATAGACGAGGTCTCTGCAGTTGCTCAGGCATTCGTCGGTCGTTCGTTCCCAGAGTTGATGCAGTCATTGACTGCATTTGTCGACAATGTGCACTGGGTTCCTTGTAGCGCTATGAAGACCGCCATCAACAGCCAGAGTGGTCGCGAAGAGATCCAACCGCTCGCAACATGGTCTGAAGTGCCGCTTCTCTTGGCGTTCGATGAGATTGCTCGGCGGCAGGGGCGAAAGTAAAGATGCCGTATGAGGTCGTCAATACATCGGTCGCACGTGGATTGACTTCGGGGCATTCAGGCTTCTGTGATGTTCTTCGAACGCGTGGATTACCAGAAGAAATCACGCCGCTTTTGGCGCCGCTTAATTTCTATAATGAGAAACTCGCGAGAGGAAAACCTGCCTACGGAGTTCGATCGATTCGCTTTGGTGGTCGAATGTGGGGAGTTGTATCGCGTGTCGTTCTCAATGGAAATGATTACACGGGTCGCCAGAATCGTCTTGCACACCACATCATCGCATCACCTTCTGAACTCGAATCTCTCTGTCCTGCAAACCTTCTTGCAGGGTATTCATTTCGTGATGCCTTCACGGATTTGCCCCGATATCTTGATCGAGAGCCCGAGGTCATAGAGAATGAAAAATCGTTTGATGATGTATGGGAATGCATGGGTGGAAAAGGGTGGCGTTTGCATATTGCAGCGCTGGCGCTTTCTGGTTCTCGTGTTGTCGTGCTGATCCCGCCTTCGGCAGAAGGTCGAAGTGTTGTGATTTCGATCCTGCTTGGTATCCCTCTCGAGAGACGCTGGGAAATTGGCGTTGTCGAAGCTTCTTCAGCGGAGCAGTGCTGGGCGCACAATGCGCTCATTCGAGTTCTGGCAATGGATGCGAATGATGCAGAGGGTGATCGGGCTTGGCCAGGCGAAGTGGTTGTAGATTTACGTCGTCAGTCAATCCCACCATCTGTGAAGCAGGAATTGTTCGTTGGGAAGCAGGCGACCAAGCTTGATTTCAGCGCATTTGCGGCAGCTGATCAAGAATTGTCTGAGAGTGAAACTGAAAAGTCGAGTCAGCCAATCGTCGTCAATATTGACTTTGCATCCGAGGCTCTCGAAGGGATTGATGATCAGCGTGATGCCTCTTCGGGCGAACAATCAACGCAATCAATTCCAAGTTTTGGAGTTTCTAAAGTTTTATTCAAACGAACCATTATTTGGTTCATCCTGGGCGCCGTTGTTGGTGCACTTGCGGGTTTCTTCATCGTAAACTTGAAGTGAGAGATACGAATGCCTGAACATAAGATTCTGATCACCAAGATTCGCCAGTGGATTGCTGTCAATAGTGATTCAAAGTCAGATTCGCAAGCATCCTCGCTGACTCCCGAGTCGCTTCGCATTCTGGCAACGACGTACTGCGATTTGGTTGGTCCACTTTCGAGTCAACTCACTCGGTGTGCGCAGTGGGCAACGAAAGGACTCTTCGTCGAAGTATGTTCCGTGTGCGATGACTATCCAGATTTGCTTGGGCTTGCGAAGGAATTTACCTTCGAAGGATCGCTGAGAGTGGTCGGCAATACAAGCGCATCCGCTGAGGTTGCGAAATTGCTGCAGCCGTTTGCTCCGACTGGTGTCATCGTTCCTGTGATTGCGGATTCGGATATCGCAGCCGTCGAGAAAGCGTATGGGGAGCTCGACAGAACGGCTGAAATGGTTGCGGAAGTTCAGTCGCTCGCGTTGGCACGAGCAAGTGTCGCGCTGCGGGTGACAGCTCTTCGCAAACTCTTTCGCGACAATCCTGGTGCGAGTATTTGGCAAAACGAGATTCGCCGTATTGAAGGTGGCGCATTTGAGTTCGTTCAGGAACGAATGAAATTAGCGCATCAGCAGGGCGATTTCGCTGTGGCGCAAGAAGTCATGAACGAACTTGGCAGAAAAGATTGGGGAATGCCAGTGCCAGTTGGGGTCAAGAATTCTTGCGAGAAAATGTGGGGTGATCTTCTCAGCCGCGAGGCGGAGCGGCGTTATGGAGAAATTGGGAGGTCGATTCGCGAAGCGAGTTCCGCTGCGAATGCGCAAAGACTTGAGGAACTTGAATCTGCGTGGCTCCAGGTTCAAAATGAAACTGGATGCGATCCAAGCCGTGATGCCGATGCGGCAGTTGAGTCTGCATTTCAGTGGCTCGCAGGAGATCGAGAACGTCGACGACGAGAAGCAGAGTTTCATGATGCCGTCGCCGCTGTCGAGGCAGCGATTGAAAATGGCGAAGACGACCAAGAGATAGCGCGTTGTTTTTCCCATGCCAGTTCATTCGAACGTGAAGTTCCTGAGCGTGTGCGGATGCGTATCGAAAACATGCAAGAAGCTGGTCGATTGAGCCACCGTCGCAAGACGAGAATGATTGCTGCTGCGATTACAAGCGTTGTCATCCTGATCGGTGTATTTGCCGCATGGGCTGTTCATCGTGGGCATGTTCGTGACTCAGTCGCGATTCTGGTGAAGCAGGTTGAAGATCAACTTTCGCATCATCAAATTCCAGCTGCCGAGCAAGTTCTTGCATCTCAGCCTGACCTCGCGGGAGAGGTTGAGGTCGCTGCAGTAAGCGTCAAAGTGACCGAGGCCAAACCGCAATGGGAGAAAGATCGCAAGAGTTTCGATGCATGGAAGGAAGAGATTGGAAAGGCCAGTACGGGTGACATTTCGAAGGCCAAATTCGATGCAATGCTCGCAGCAGTTGCGGTTTTGAAGCCAAATCTGACTGAAGACGAATCCAAACAGTGTGATCAACTTGTTTCCAAAGCAAAGACGGTTCTTGATCAGACAGTCGCAAAAAGATTGACAAGTTTGACGCCTAAGTCGAATGCCTTTGGCGTTGAATCAACCGGCATTCTCAATCTTGACCAGATCGCCGAGTCGAGTCGCTATGACACAAAGGCGCTTTCGGCAATTCGCGACAAAATCTCCTTCGTGATTGCCACGGGCGACGGTTTGTTGGCTGAGTATTCCGACATCGGTGCTGAGCATCTGACATCAATCAAGACTGGCATAGATCGGCTGAAAAAACTGCAATCCGAATTGGTTGATCGCATTGCGAAGATTGGCGAGTTCGAGAAAACTCTCGCACAATTGACAGCGTCATACAAGGATTCAGAGGAATTCAATCGCAAGTACGCAGCGATCGTCGAAGATTCAAAGGCAGTGCTTGCAGGATTGGGGCTCGGATCTGACTTCAAGGCTGGTCGAGAATTGGCACTCGGCTTTAGCGGATTCTTGACATGGAATGCCCTCATCGATGGTCGACCAGAACGCTTTTTTGCGTGGAAGGGAAAGTTGCCTTCGGAGCCGGCTGCATTGGCTGCTCTGAAGGATTATGTAACTGCAAATCCTGATTCAACATTTCGTCCTCAGGTTCAGAAGTTGATTCTCATTGCTGAAAAAGCATTTGATGACCGCGATCAATCTGCTGCAACACGAATTGCTGGGCGAATCAATGGCTCTGGGATGGCAGATATTTGCGCTGTGCCCCTTAAAAAAGGGAGTCCTGTCTATCGCAAACGCGCCGATGAGGTCAATCTCGCAACTGCCGATCCATGGACCGATGGAGTCATGCGCAGCATCGCGGACATGTTGACTGATTGGGAGAAGCTTGAACCACTCATCAAGAGTCAGTCCAAGGGGTACGACCGAGTGCCAAACGATGCAGGCGATTGTCCAACATCGAAAAAAATCCGAGAACTGCTCTCAGTGATGGTGAAGGACGGAACGCTGATCGGCACCAGAAAGCTGATGATTCAGTTGATCACTCAGATCGCTGCTGGCGACAATGCGGCATCTTCAAAGCGAGAAGACTCGCTCCTTCGATTGTGGTGCGTACTCAATCTGGTCGACTTCTGGATGGAAGAACTGGCCTTCGATAAGGGTATTGGGATTGATCAGAAACTCTTTGATGCTGCGGCTCAAGTACGAGAAAAGTTTTCGCAGGCAGTTGATTATGACTGGGTTGTGACTCGTTTGGAGAAGAACGATTTGGAAGAACGTGCGCGATTGATCAATCGTGCATCTGAGGCCTTGAAAATCTTTGCAGCAATATCGGCAAACAATAAAGAGATCAGCGACACAACAATCTTTGGCGGTCTAGAAGATGTACTCGTTGAAGTCAAAGTCGCTGGAGTCGTGGAAGTAAATCCTTTCCTTCGAACGCGATCTTTGCAGTTGATTGATCCCGACAGCGCTACGCCACTTTTAATACTTGTTCAATCCAAACTCAATAAATTTGAGTTCGTATCATTCCAACCGAGCACCATCGAACAGACACTTGCGACATACAAGTCTCCGTACGCACCACTGCTCGTCTTTTCGCAACAATTAAAGAAAGGTCGTTGATGGGTTCCAAGACTGTTTTGAGTTACCGCTCTGTTGATCCTGAGGCGCGCATAGGACTTCCAAGCGGTCGGTTTACAACGCCCAATCAAACCACAACACTCTTGGGTGGGTGTCTCTTTATGGCTTTCGTGTACGGCTTCGGACTTCTTGTGAAAGATCGCGGGACATGGGGACCGAAAGTGTGGGAGTATCTCGCTGGATTTGAAGGATTTCCGATCCTGATGTGGGCTCTCACTTGTTGGAGCGCTTCGATCCTGCTGATCAAAGGTCTCAAGATTCGCACGCAGCGAAAAGCACTTTTACTGAACCTTATCCCCAATGATCCAAAATTTACGGTGACATCAGCGACGGCTCTCAAAGTCATTCAGGCGATCGAGTCATCGGTCGAGGACTCGCATCGGTTCATGTATCTCAACCGAATTGTCGTGGCGCTTCGAAGTATGCGTAATGTTGGCCGAATTGGCGATATCGATGAAATGCTTCAATCTGCTGCTGACAATGACGAGTCTGGCGTCGAAAGCGGATACACACTTCTGAAGGGATTTGTTTGGGCAATTCCTGTCATCGGATTCATCGGAACAGTCGTTGGCTTAACGAAGGCGATGGGTGAATTTAAAGAAGCGCTTGCACCTGCTGTCGCTGGATCTGGTGCACAGGGCGTGTCGCAAGTCTCGGTTGGCTTGCTCAAAGTGCTTCAAGGGTTAGATATCGCATTCATCTCAACGGCCGAGTCGCTCATGCTCGTATTCGTTGTTCACATCGTGAGCGTCTTTATTCGTAGTGCGGATGAAGCAGTGCTCGACGACATTCGTGATGCCATTCATAGCAATATTGCTGCGCGTGTTCGCATTGAACCGGAAACAGGGGGCTGATGCCTAAACGCCGTCGCGGTATAGAGTCTTCAACTAATTTTTTTAGTTTTCAAGACATCATGATGTCTGCGCTAGGAGTGTTAGTGCTTCTGTGTGCAATCATGATTCTCCAGTTGTCGATCGTGACATCGCCTGGCAGCGGAGGTGCACCCGCGGATCAGCAGAGCAAGCAGCCTGTCGATACTGAACGGGTTCAGTTAGTTTCAAAGATTCATGATCTCGAAGCACAGAGTCACCGAATTCAGCAAGGATTCGGTCGAGACGTTGACCGAGACCTTGCAACTGTCCACACAGAGTTGGAACGACTCAAGGCAGAGCAACTGCAGGGCGACGAGCGACTCGCAAGGCTCATCGATCGACTGGGACTCAAACGAGAAGGGAAGAAAGCTGATGCGCAATCTCTTCTTGCGCTTGATTTAATTGATCAGCGTGATGCGCTCGCTCGGGAACTTGAAGGTTTTTCCAATCGACGGCGATTGGTTTTTCAACTGCGGCGCTCGGACGGACTTCGGACGCGAATTTTCGAGGTTGCTGGGAATCGCATCGTCGAAGCATTTGATGATGCGACTGCAAACGCAATCATGCATACGTTCTCATCAGATAAGGAAGGCGCGCAAATACTTTTGCAACGCATGAAGGATGCTGATGGAAAGAGTAATGCTGTACTTATCGCATTGAAACCCAGCGGCGTCGGCGTGTATCGCACCATTTGGTCAGAGCAGGGTTCTGCGCAGGATTCAACAAAGCGGCCGAAGAACTTTGGAGTTGATTTGATCACTGAAGATGGTTGGATCAGCGATGAGCATCCTGCCGCTGAAGGTGGGGGGGGATAAATCTATGGCCCGTGACGAAGGAATGGACATCGCTTCGCTTCAATTGATGATTGATCCGCTCTGCAATATTTTTGGAGTGTTTTGTTTTTTAGTCATGTTGCTTTCTTTTCTCTCGTCGATTCAGGGTGCGGCAGAACGAGTTGTTGCAGTTGCCGCGCCAGACACGAGGACTAATTCTGTCTTGATCGAAGAGGTCGGGCGCTTGGAAGAACAGCTTGCTGCGAGTGTTGATCCTGAGCGAGATCGCAAACTCGCCCAACTCGAAACTGCCAACGCAATGCTCGATCGTGCAAAGCGACGTCAGGATGAATCGGATCGGCGCGAGACTGGGATTGCAGAGGAAATACGAGTGGATCCCAATCAGATGCAGCCACTTAAATCGATGATCCCATCACTCGTCGTTGAAGTCGCGCGCCTGAAGGCAGAAATCGCGGATGCAAAGGCACGGTCTGAGATCGAGATGGCACTGCCTCGCATCGCTGCGACAGATGCCCAAAGCGATCTGATATTTATAATTACGGGCGGTCGAATTTATATTGTTCCGGGCAAGAAGTTTATTGATATCGCGCTTGATTTGTGTACGCGTTTTCGCGCCTTCGACGAACGATGTGTCGACGCAACAAAGTGCGAAGTTGAATGTGGTGGAGCCAGTCTGATCCAAACAATCGTGTTGAATCTTGGCAGTGGAGTGGATCTCAAGGATCCGATGTGGAGTGATTCTCCGCAGTGGAAAGAATGGTGGTCGTGGGTTGGACCAGCACCAGTCGTTGCAAGCGTGATTGTTGATCCAGATAGCTTTCGAGAATTCGCGACCGTACGAAGATTCTTTTCAAGCGTAGGAAAGCGCTATGACATTGACCCAAAGATGTACAGCGGGTCTTACAAAGCGATATGGCGCACTGGTGCGCCGTCTGGACAGTGATTGAAATGTGCTTTTGATTTGCCCTGTGTTACGGCGCAACTTTTCCGCCGCTTGCCGATGCGAGTTTCCGCCATTCATCAGCCACGGCACTGCCCGTCACGACCACATCAACTTGGCAAGTCCAATTCCGCTTTTTCATCAAGTCTGCAATGTCGCTTGGACTAAATCCGCTGCCAGAAATGACGAATATTCTGGTTGGAATTGATGGAACGTTTCGAAACAAATCCGAGAGCCGAGAAGTTGTCAGAGGTTGTGACACTGAAGACTCCGCCGTTGCGACTTGCTTCATAAGGAGTGCTGTTCCAGCGGCGGCCCAATTCAATGGAAGATCGGAATTGAGACTAATGAGGATCGCTCGGCGTCCTTGCAATTGTTCCCGAAATGCATTTCGCAATGCACTCAGTGCATTCGACCGACTTTCAGCAGACTGACCAGAATCAAAGATCATGAGTGTGTCGCCTTCGATCCATGGAAGCGCAAAGAGCGTCGTTGTTGACTTCGCTGCGGCAACTGGCATACTTGATATTTTTTCTCCAGTCGCGAATGCTCGACCTTCGCTGTCAGAGACGCGCACGTAATTTTTTCCGCTCAGCATCATTCTCGCGCCGTCGGGGGCCAAGGTCCACGTGACGTTTGCAGTGAGAGATGTCGGTGGAGTGGCTCCGGTTGGAATCAATTCGAGCGCAGCAGCAGCGCCCGGAGCGGGTTCGATTGACATCAGCCCATCACCCTTGGAGATGAATCGATAGCGAATTGCGATTCGCTGCTTTGCCGACTCTCCAAACCCACAATACACGCGCATTTCACCTTGGCCTTCATTGAACATGAGATAGCGCTGCGAATAACCGCCTAAAGCGAAGTCAGCCGCATTCATCGCATCGCAATCAACTTGGCGCCAACAACCACGAAATGGAAGCACGAGTATCGCGGCACTACCGTCTTCCTTGATTGGCTTCGAATTTGGAAGTGGGGCTTCTGTTGGAGCAACTTTCGAAAAATCCAGTTCCTTTGAAGCAGTTGTTGCAGTTTGATTTGCAGGTTTTGTCGTTGATGATCCAGCAGCCGCGGCAGTTGCGGGGGGAGTTTCTGAAAAGAAATCCTTTGATGACTTGCCATTCGCTTTCCCGGCACCGTCCACTTCTCCCTTCGCTGCAGACTGCGATGTTCCAGTTGGTTTGGTGCCGCTGGTCGAAGCAGGCGGAGGCGCGGATCCACTCTGCGACGATGAAGCGGTACTCGCAGGTTTGGCGGCAGCAGACTTTCCGGCTGCGGGTGATGATCCAGAATCCGATCCAGAACTATCAACTTTTCCATTTCCTTTATTAGTACTTGTGGATTTTCCGCTTCCGCTGCTTGATCCCGATCCACTCCCCGATCCACTCCCCGATCCACTTCCAGATCCGCTTCCAGATTTTCCGCTGCCACTTCCTGACCCACTCCCAGATTTACCGCTGCCACTGCCGCTGCCACTGTCAGATCCAGAACCACTTTCGGATCCGTTTCCAGATTTTCCGCTGCCACCTGATTTGCCACTGCCGGCGTCCGATGCATTTGTTTTATTGTCAGGAGTTGCCACGCCGCCCGACTTTGTATTTGATTGACTTTGAGCAGGGTAATTCGGTGCAATCGGATTTGGGCGATCGACTTTGTTTGGTGTAGGTTGCTCAATCGGCGCCTCAGGCAGAAGTTGCTTGGGCGCCTCAGGTGGTGTGCTGCATCCAGCAATAGCAAAGTGCACGCAGAGGGAACCGGTAACAAGAATCCAACGTGTGCTTTGTTGATTCATGATCGAAAACCTTTCGCAGCATCAGTCGCTGTATTTGATCCAGCCAAAGAGTCCATAGAAAAAGTCGGCGACTCCATAACCGATCACCCCCCAAAACGCCCAGTAATAATCTCCCGCGGTCGATGTTTTGTACGACCACCAAGTTGCGCCACCAGCGGAAATGCAAATCAATCCATACAGTACATGTCTTGCATATGCCTTCGCAAATTGTCTGCGACCTTCAGGGGAAGATTTGTAATCCGCAATCGAAACCTTGACCTCGTTGATTGTGCGAAGCGCCGATTCCATATTCCATCCCTGATGAACGAGACTCGCAGCAATATCTTGCTTACTTTTGCCACCCAGTAACTCAGTTGCGATGGCTTCTTTCAATTCGTCCGTTGCAATGAGCATTGCAGGAGAAATTGAGTTGTGTTGCGTTGATTGGGTCGGGGAAACAGATTCCAAAATAATGTGAGGGGTGAACTGATTTCGAAGTCCACGACAGGCTGATGCGAAGGCAGGAAACTTGTTCTCGGGCGCACTTCCAAGAATCGTCTGCAATTCACCCCATTCAGCGTCACTGAGTGGCGCAATCCCGCGCAGTGTGTTGGTCGCTTCTGCAGTCGAATTATCACGAAACAAACATGCCGCTTCGAACATGACATAGAAGCGTGAGTCGATTTCACGAACGCGATCAAGTTGACGAACTTGCCGCATCGACTGACGCGCAGCGGTCGTCGTCGATCGCGCAAATTCTGCGCGAGCTTTCTGAAGTGCGCTGGCGACAACGTCATTCATTGAATTGGTTTGCTCTTCTTTCCAGTTTTCGCTGCTTCGCACGAATTGATGAGATCCTGAGCGCTCTTCGCAAGAGAAGCGACTTGCGGTATCGGGCAAGTTTGTAACGCAGCAATTTCACTGTCGAGTGGGGTATAGATTTTTTCCCAAGGAAAATCATCTCGAATCTTCATATTGTTTTCCATCGCGATCGTGTCGCCAGCCGTCTTCGACTTTTCAAAGGCTTTGCTCAGTTCACTGTCATACAGAGTCACAAATCGCTTGCGCTGGGTAATCCAATTATCAAATGGTTGGTGAAAGACCAGCACGATTGAATAAAAAGGCATCTCTTGGAAAGATTTCTCTAAGTTCAATCGCGAATCAAGCGAGATCTCCCCAACAATCGGCAGCCAACTGATCGTGCCACATTTAAGCGTGCATCGATCTCTCGAAGCGTTTTCTTTCAGTCGACTTGACGCCTCTTCTACGATGGCTTTCATTTTTTTCGGGTCGGATGGTCCTGAAGGCATAATGCCAATCGCATAGTCCTGAATCAGTGCTGGCGTTAAATCTATAAACTTCTCAATCGAATGAACGACCTGCGCATCTGGTCGTTCTGGTCCTACCTTTGTCAAAAGTCTCCACGCAGTCTTCATCGCAGTGTTGGAATCGTTCGTTTTCGGTTCAGCCGATTCCAATACTTTGCAGATCCATTTCACGACAAAGAGCAGTCGGCTATAAGTCGATTTCTTTTCATCGTCCCCATTCTGAAAGACGGCTTCATTGATTTTTTCTGGTTTGAATTGGCTGATCTCGGTGGCGACAAGTTTCAATTGTTCAAGAGTAATTTTCACGTCTGGACTTTCGCCTAGCTCTCGAAGGTCAGAAGAAAGTTGATCGATGTAATGCTCTGTGTTCCACTTCGGGGCAGGTTTGGGTGCTGCGGGTGAAGTTGGATCCGTTACAGGAGGATTGGGCACTATCTCAGGTGTGCTTTTAGGCATGACTGTGGGAGAAGGGCTCTTTGGTGTTTGATCTGGGTCAGTTGGAACTTCAGCCGGTTTCTCAGCCGCAGCCTTCGCATCAGCCGCAGATTTCGCATCATCTGCAGCCTTCGCATCAGCCGCTACCTTCGCAGCCTTCGCCGCAATCATTTCATCCGTCGCATTCTTGGCCGTGTCCGCATCTGCTCGCGCAGAATTCGCAGCGTCTTGCGCCGCAGTAGCGTCCGCGGTAACAGCAAATAAGCCAGCATTTTCATTGGCTTTCTTTGCAGCATCAGCCGCAGTTCTCGATCCAACGGCCGATTTCTCGGCATCGTCAGCAAAGGTTTTTGACTCTTCTGGAGTTTTGGCGCTTACAGCTTTTTCTTTATTACTCTTGGCATCCTTTGCAGCGATTTGCGCAATAATTTTCTGCGCAGTGACTTCTCGACTCGATTGGGATTGTGGAACAGGCCAGAAAGCGCTGACAACAACGCAAAGCGCGAGTATCCCAGCAAATAAAAAGAGAACCGTTTTTCTTGGAGTAAGGTCGGCAAGCGGATCCTGAAACTGTGCGCGTGTTGATTCGCCACCAGTTCCCGCCTTATAGGTTGGCCGTTTCCC
>Ga0114966_10004352_pt1 | contig 12186 bp, 7 predicted proteins | sample M_130207_XF_Meta_FD_87029 | JGI IMG/M metagenome (GOLD analysis project Ga0114966, IMG submission 87029) | Freshwater microbial communities from Lake Montjoie, Canada to study carbon cycling - M_130207_XF_MetaG | ecosystem: Environmental > Aquatic > Freshwater > Lake | place: Lake Montjoie...
CGGATAATGCGGGCTTATGGAAAGCCTTGCATGATGGTCGACTGCAGGTCATCGCGACAGATCACGCTCCGCATACTCTGGAAGAGAAAGAGCAGCCCTATCCGCAATCGCCTTCGGGCATCCCAGCTGTCGAAAATTCACTTGCTTTAATGCTCGACAGCGTCAACCGGGGACTCTGCACACTGCAGGATGTCGTCCGTTGGATGTGCGATGCGCCGGCCCGTGTGTGGGACATCATTGGCAAGGGGAGGATCGCGGAAGGCTACGATGCCGATCTCGTGTTGGTCGATATGAATTGCCAACGCACCATTCGCAATCGCGAGCAGGAGACGAAGTGCCGTTGGAGTCCTTGGAACGGAACGACATTGAAAGGCTGGCCGGTGAGGACATGGGTTCTTGGCCGAACGGTTTTTCAGGAGGACCACGTGGACGAAACGATTCGAGGCGGTGAGGTGGAGTATGACCATACTCGCGGTGGATTTTGGAAAACGATCGACTAAAAACAATCTAGCAGCAGGTCGTCATGCTGAAGCTCATACACCGCGAACGCAGTCGAATGAATGTTGTCTCCGAATCGGAAGCAGACACGAAACAATTTGGAAAGCTGCTTGCCATCTCGTTGTTTCCGGGGGCCATTGTTGGCTTAGTCGGAGATCTTGGCTCCGGTAAGACACGAATTGTAAAAGCTGTCGCGGAGGGTTTGGGTGTTGAGCCTGAGGAAATCAATAGCCCGACGTTTACATTGATCCAAGAATATTCTGGGCGGTTGATTCTGAAGCATTGCGATACTTATCGCTTGCGGGATCCGAAAGAGTTCGTCGATCTCGGGCTGGATGAATTGCTGGCAGAAGATACCGTGGCCCTGATCGAATGGGCGGATCGCGTGATGCCGTATCTGCCGAGCGATGTCCTGACAATTTTGATTGACGCCACCTCAATACATTCGCGCACGTTTCAGCTCGATGCGGGCGGAAAAAGATCGCAGCGGATTATCGATGAAATGGATTCATTCTTTCTGAACCATTGACAAGATTTTCCGAAATTATTGATGGGAAAGAGATTGCGTTCTCGATCCGCAGAATTCCATTGCTCTACGCCTGTTAGTCTGCGTTGAATGGGGAGACTGTTATTTTTTTTCGGGTCGCAAGGCTCGTTTCGATGTTAGGGGAGGAATATGAAGCACAAACGGTAGAATCGTCGCACGGTCATCTATCGTTGCGACGATGTAATGCTGCGGTATCGTCGCTGGATTCCAGATCGGTCGCCTCGTATTCCCTGGGAGCGTGAGGTTCCGGAGTCGGTGATTTATGCCTCCGCCTAACGAGAGACTACGTCCGCTGGATTGGATCTGACGCGATCCTGTCTTTAAGGGAGAATCTGTGATGAATCGAATTGTTTGTGATAACAGTCACCAGAATTTTGTCAGGGACATAGCCATCGGATTTGTAGTCGTCTTGGGAATCTTCGACGTTGAACAATCCCGGGCGGACGACAGACTCGTTGAGCCCAATCCGAGTACCGGAGCGTCCACCGTGCTCGGGAGAACGGTTCAACTCACGCCCGCTCCCAATCGACTTCCCCTTGAGCGGGAATTGAATCAACGTCCGAAGATTGTGATCCAGGCGGTGTCGGAAACAAGAACGGATGTGGGAGCGACATCGAAGCAAAGCTCTAAAGTGATGCAAGAATTAGAGTTGCTTTATCAAAAAGACGGGCGAGAAATGCCCGATCAGCCACTAATGCACCCCGTCCCAGCAACCGGGTCGCAAACGTCTCCGGCGCCCGGCCTGATTCCAATGCCAGTCACACCGCAACAGGCAAAAACGACCAATCCGGGTGTCGCCCAGCCTGCTCGTAATCAAATGATTCCACCCAGCCGCAGTGTTTCAAATTTGACAATGCCTCAAGCCGGCGGACAGTCGCCGCAATTGAAATCACAGTCGTCCACGAATACTCCGACTCCCGATGGCTTGTCGAAGCGATCCACGAGCAAGTCGAAGTTGGGATTTCTACGCAGTTTCTTGCCAAATCACACGGATCAGAAATCGACGGCCGTTCTCAACGGCTATCGAGCAGATATTGCTCCCATTCCGCCAACGCAACAAGTTCTACCACCACGGTTCCCAGGCAAAAACACGTTGCCCACTCAACCCACACAATCGCAGTCACGCCCCAGAACGATCGCAGGGACCAATCAGGCCGCATCGACAAAGCCAACTGTCGCTTCGACACAGATGTCCGAGAGTCATCCCAAGTCTTCGATTCCAGTGCTCTCCAATATTCCCAGCCAACCGACGGGCTTGACGGTGCAAAGTCAGCAATCCAGCAACGACATTCTCGGTATTGGAAAGGCTCAACCGGACATTGCGACACCGCAATCCATGTCGCTATTGCAACCGTCGCAGGTGCTAGGAACGCCCTACTCCTCGGGAGAGGTCTCCGCATCGGTCGTGTCGAATAACAACGATGATCTGAACAACGTGTTCACCGAGAACAGCGAACAAGATACGAAGATTGAAAATATCGAGGATATTGACAAGGATCAGGAAAACGGACCATTCACAGGAAAGAGGCTGAGTGACGGCAGAAAGGCTGAGACAACACCAACTGGTCAACCCAGTGACTCACCAAAAATCTCTTCGGCGCCCCATTCGGACGCCAGTGAAGACCCGTTTGCTGACGAGCTTCGAAAGATGGGTATCATTCCCGATTCCGTAACGACGGATGTGACGGCCGAGACATCCGACCAAGAAAAGAAGAGTTTGGAAATTGAAGACGATGAAACGGATGCTGCGCGCGAGAATGCCGAAAAAATACGTGAGCGAGGTGGAATGCGAGGTCTCAAGGGTTTTTGTCCGGTGACTCTGCGCGATAATCGAAAGCTACTCGATTCAAGATCGGAATTGTTTGCCATGCATCGCGGTCAAACATTTCACTTTGCGAATGAAGACGCAAGAACAAAATTTGAGCAGGATCCAGTTCGTTACGCGCCTGCGGTTTTCGGTGCCGACGTCTTAGCTCTTTCACGCCACCAAGAGGTCGTTGAAGGGTCCCTCGATTTCGCCACATGGTACAAAGGGCGGTTGTTCTTGTTCGCCTCCAAGGAGACTCATGACACGTTTATTGAAAGTCCCGCCGAGTTCGCCACACCCGCGGGCATCGAGTAACCGTCCGCGGCCTCGGCGTTGCACGTGTCGTGACGTCGGCACGGATCTCGTGTGCTGCAGCAAGACACGATGCGTTGCAATGATCGTCAAAGGCAGATTTGAAGGGATCCCTGACAGCCGATCCCGGAGTGGCTAGGTCTTGGCCGAATGGTGATGACTTAGCTCAGGGGTTTGCCTCGAGGGGGAGATACAGACCTTCGATGACCCAGCGGACTTGATCGGTGATACCAGCCCTGCGATCACTGTTGGTCGGTGGTTTAAAAATGGGACTGAAGAGGACCACATCAATCGTCTTAAATGGGCTTGAACATCGTTGAGAGATGCTTTCTTTAGATTTCCTTGGAAAGTTTAACAATGCCGACACGCTTATTTGATTTGACTGGCCGAGTGGCTCTGGTGACTGGTGGTAGTAAGGGTCTTGGAAAGGCGATGGCTCGAGGGTTTGCCGAAGCCGGGGCCGATATTGTGATTTCTAGCCGCCATTCTTCCGATTTGGAGCAAGCTCTGCCGGAAATTCTCGCGGGGACAACTTCGCGAGGTCAGTGGTTCGTTGCGGACATGACGAGCCGTACAGACGTCGATCATCTCGCGGCATCGGCACTGAAGGCGATGGGACGAGTTGACATCCTCGTCAACAATGCTGGATCAAACGTTCCGCAGGGGATTGATGTTATCGACGATGACAGCTGGGACCGAATTGTTGAACTCAATCTGACGTCATGCATGCGATTGACTCGAGCGGTCGTCCCACAAATGAAGTCTCGCAAGTGGGGCCGAATCATTCACATTTCCTCGATTCTGGGTCTTGCCTCCAAGGAAGGGCGTAATGCCTATTCGGCAACCAAGGCGGGTTTAATTGGAGTGTCCCGCGCGATGGCTCTTGATCTCGGTTCCTATGGGATCACGGTGAATTGTCTCGCCCCCGGACCGTTTTTGACCGATTTGCCGGCGAGCGTTTTGACCGCCGATGAACAGCAGGCATTTGCTGCGAGAACGGCAGTCGGACGCTGGGGCGATCCGAAAGAACTTGCCGGAGCGGCGTTGTTACTGGCTAGCGAGGCGAGCAGTTACATCACAGGTACCACAATTACCGTGGACGGCGGTTTGATGTGTAAAGCCTTCTGAGGCAGCGTCTAGGCACGAGTGCTGAGGGCCGACAGACTTGCCGCCATGGTGCTCGACAGAGATTGACGTGTCTTCCGTTTCCCGGATTGTCCTCGAGTGGGTCCCCGCAGTCGCTGCGGATCGAGGCGACCCGTGAGCGGATCGGCAGACCATCAACAACCCGAAAGCATCCCTCGATCTTATGGAAGAGCCACGGTCCCTTCAGTTTATTTGCTCGGTTCGACCGACTTCGGTGAGTTTTTTGCAGCAGCCTCCCAATCGCCAGCGACCACGGTCAATATTTTTTTAACAGGGAAATGCTTTTGAAGGGCGTCGCGAATTTGAGCGGTCGTCAATGTCGCGATCGCCTGCTCCTGTTTTGTGTAATATTCCATGGTCCGGCCTGCCAAGAGTGTTGCCTCAAGGATCTGAGCCAAATTGGCGTCTTCCGTCCGCATCACCTCTTGTCGTTGAAGGTAGCCCCGACGTGCGTCGTCCAATTCCATTTGAGAGACGCCATCGGCGATCAATTTGTCGAGTTCCTCGTTGATCGCGTTGGTGATTTTGTTCAAGTTGAGGGGGTTATAGATCGCATACATCGTGATTGTCGCTCGTTGATCCAGAGCGCTTGCTGTGAATGCGGATCCCACGCCGTAGGACAGGCCCTCCTTCTGACGAATTCGATCGCCGAGGCGTGAAGACAATGCACCGGCCCCAAAAATAAAGTTGCCGATAATCAATGCCGGGTAGTCCAAATCGTCGTCTCGAAGGGGGATCACACCTCCTGCAAACAGGAATGCATTCGCCTTATCCGGTGTGTTGATTTTCACCGTGCCTGCATTCAAGTCGACTAAACCACTTCGAGGAATTCGTTCATAATTTTGTTTAGAAAGCCAACCGGACAGCATCGCTGACACGGCCTTCGTTGTCTCGTCCGCATCAAAATCGCCGACGACGACAAGTTGTCCGGAACGAGCGCTCAGAAAATCGTTGTAAAGTTTTTTGACGGCCGCGACATCGACCGCTTCGGACAGCTTGATCTCTTCCGCAGTCGTGGGGTGATAACGAACATCTCCCATGGGATAGGGATTTAAAGCTCGGCGTACGGCCTTAACCGCCAGTTGCTGTGGATCGGTGATCGCCTGCTCGAGATCCGCACGGTGTCCCTGTTTGAGAATATCAAGTTCCGAAACGGGAAAGACCGGCTCACGCACAATCTGTCGCAAGAGGTCAACAACAGTCAGCAGGTACTTTCTCTTGGTTTGGATTATAAAAGTGGCTTCGCCGGCGGAACCACTCACACCCAAAGAAGTGTGGTTTTGATCGAGCCGATCCTGAAGCTGCTGACGGGTTAACTGCTTGGTTCCCTTTGTCATCAACGACGGCAAAAATGTTGCAACGGTATCCAAGCCGAATAAGGTTTTTTCGGTCCCGTAGCGCAGCGTCAATCGCAGGACAACGGTATTGCCACGAGTCTTCTTGGGCAGTAATGCCACCTGAATTCCATCCATCGTTGTGCGGGTGATTCGCTCTTCAATTCTGGCCGAAGCCACGTCAAAGGCTTCGCCCTCGGAAGCCTCTTCGCGTCCCCGATAGTCGCCAATCATTTCGGCGAGATTGGGCTTGGCGGGAATCGGCGTGCGTTGCGATTCTTTGGTGGGAAAGTAAAGACCAACCGTTCGGTTACTCGCCAGCAGATAGGCTCGAGCAACACGAGTGCAATCCTCGGCCGTCACCTTCTCCAGTCGATCGCGATACAGAAAATAGAGTCGCCAATCACCCTGCGCCGCCCACTCACTCAGGCCGATGGCAATTTGCGAACTGTTGGACGACTCCTGTTCTCTTTGCTTCAGCAACCGTTGTCGGGCGCGTTCCACTTCGTCACTCTTCACCCCTAACTCGACGACAGTATCGATCGTGTCGAGGAGCGTATCGAGTACCGATTCTGGAGCATTTCCAGTGGCCACTTCGGCCATGAATCGCACGATTCCTGGATCGTGTAAGGGGAAGCAAGCCCCCGAAATGTCAGCCGCCTTCTTTTTCTCGACGAGAGTCTTATACAAACGTCCAGAGGGAGCCATTGTCAGAATCGATTCCAAGACATCTAAGGGAACGAAGTCGGGGTGACCACCGGACGGGATGTGATACAACGCTCCGACAAATGAGACTTCACCAACTCGTCGAAGGGTGACGGTGCGTTCTCCATCCTGAGCCGGCTCTTCCGTATAGGTCGCCTCCAATGTGCGAGTCGGCTTCGGGATTGAGCCGAAGTGTGTTTCGATAAATTCCAGTGCGCGTGCTTCATCAAAGCGACCGGCAACAATCACCATGGCATTGTCGGGCTGATAGTATTTTCGATAGAACGCTCGGAGGCTTTCGACAGGAACTCGTTCGATGTCCGCTCGATTACCGATGGTTGATTTGCCATAATTATGCCAGTTGAATGCCCCGCTCATCATGCGTTGACCGAGAATTAACTGTGGCGAATTTTCGCCACGTTCAAACTCGTTCCGTACGACCGTCATTTCCGAGGCAAGGTCCTCCCCCTTGATCAGACTATTGATCATTCTGTCGGCTTCGAGTCGAATCGCGAATTCCAAATTATCATCACTGGCCGGAAGGGTTTCGTAATAATTTGTACGATCGAGCCACGTCGTTCCGTTGAACTGAGCACCGCGCGCCTGCAATGACTTCGGAACACTGAGGTGATCGGGAGTCCCCTTAAAAAGCATGTGCTCCAACAGGTGAGCCATGCCCGCTTCCCCGTAGCCTTCATGACGTGAGCCAACAAAAATGGTCAAATTGACGGTGACCGTCGGTTTGGACGGATCCGGGAAAAGTAAGACTTTGAGTCCGTTTTCAAGGCGATGTTCACTGATTCCTTCAATGATGTTAGTTTTCATAAGTTTTGACGCTTCAGCTCCCTCAATTGGCCATGAACAAAACGCGAGTATCAGCAGGATCAACACCGCTAGAACAGATCGATTCGGCATCAAGAGCGACTCCTTCCATGAATCGTGCGGAACGTCGAAAGAGAGCCCGATCGTAGCAGCAGTGCTGCAGCAAGGGAACCAGTAACCAATCGGGGGGGCATCTGCTGTGTCAGTTCGACGGAACAAACGGATTCAACGTCGGTGGTCGTATGTTTCTTTTCTCTCAGAAACTTTAGGTGTGGGACCGAGTCAGACGCTTAACTCCTCGCCAGCGAAGGAATTTCGAAAAGCCTGGGGGCTTTCCCAATCTGGTGGGAACAACGGCGTCAAGGCAACTGGCCTCGTCCGATCCTGATCCGCAGGGAATGACGATCGACAAAAAATGGCCAACCTGAAAATGGAATACAGAGTCATCAATAATCAACCGAATCGGCGTCCGTGGCGATAACGCAGGAGTCACGAAACCGTTCCAGGAAATGAAAATGAAGTGGTTGCCAATGTTGATGCGACTGGCCCTGTGTGGCCTGATCTTTCTGGGGAAGACCCTTGGAGCCTATGCCGTTCCCGGTTGTCCTTTCTGTGGTCCCACGGATCCGCCGTTCAGTCTCCGTCTGGCGCACTCTGACGCGATCTTACAGGTGACTTGGTTCTCGCTTGAGTCGAACGCAGCCGAAGGGACAGAAATCACCACATTTGAGATCGTCGATGTCGTGCGAAACGGCAAAAAAATACTGAAGAAAGGTGAACGAATCACGATTCCGTTCGGTCGAGATGGTCAGCCTGGCGATCTGTTCCTTTTACTTGGCAAGGATGACGAGGAAACGATTCATTGGGAGTTACCGATTGAAATTACCGAGCTGCGATTTGGCTATATGCGTCAAGCCCCCAGTCCAGAAACACCCGATCGACTGTTCTTCTTTCTGCAGTTTCTGGATTGCTCGGACTCGGAAATCGCCAGCGACGCCTTTGCTGAGATAAGTCGTGCAGCGTATCAGGACGTTGCGGCGATGGCCGACAGGCTGCCTCGTGCTAAGCTGCGAACCTGGCTGTCATCGAAGGATCCGGCAATGCAGGTACGACTCGGTCTCTATGGCATGTTGCTCGGACTTTGCGGCGACGAGAGTGATGCCTCGTTTCTCGAATCTTTGATCTCGACCCTTCCCGATCCCGAACGCCCCCGTTTTGGGATCGATGGAATGATGGCGGGTTACATCCTGCTGCAACGTGAACGCGGACTCCAAAAACTGTTGACCACCAAGTTTGAGGAACCGTCGGCCGAGGACGATTTACTGCCGTTACGAAATGCGATCGTTTTTGTCTGGGACTACGCCAGAGAGCGAGTGCCGACAGAGGTCTTGAAGGCGGCCATGCGAGGTTTTCTGGATCGACCTCGACTCGCAGCAAGTGTGCTGATGGATCTTGCTCGCTGGAAAGATTGGACGGTTCTGGAGCGATTGATCGTGGCCTATGGACACGATCCATTTGATTCGGAACTGGCGAAACAAGACATCGTGAAGTTCGCGATTGTCTGTGAACGCGATGGTCGCAAGACACAGCCGGATTCGCCCCCCGAATCGGCACAGCAGGCGAGACGATTCCTGGACACTCTCGATCCAAAATTTCTCCGTGCGGTGGAACGCAGTCTGGGGGGTATTCCTCGTCCATTGAACATTCCCCTGTCACACCCGCCGTTCGAGCCGGATTCTCCGTAGATCGGAATGCCGGTGATTTTCCAGTCATTGTCTGTCTTGCTATACCTCGTCCGCGGGAAGGGACACGCTGTCGCTTCACCGTCTGGGCAACGCCTCACCCATTTTGGTGCCGTATTTGCAGTCGAAGCGCGGGGCGTGCTGTATCCCGTGAAATGAGCCAACCTCTATCGCATGAAATTTTTGAAGTGACGCAAGAAGCCGGATAACAGGAAGATCAAATCGAAAGGGTGGCTGAAATGTTTGATGTGTCTGCGATTCAGAATGCGATTCGTTCGCAGGAGATCGACGGTTGGTTGCTGTCCGATTTTCGAGGCAACAACATCTTGGCCAGACGGATCCTGCAATTTGCGGATCACGCCATGGGATCACGACGCTGGATGTATTTCATCCCCGGGACGGGGCAGCCCAAGAAGCTCGTGCATCGAATCGAGTCGGCCGCCCTCGACCATTTGCCCGGCGAAAAAATCGTGTACCTCACATGGCAGTCGTTCGAGGCCGGTGTGGCGGAACTGGTTCGCGGCTTGAAGACGGTCGCCATGGAGTACTCGCCTCGCAATGGCATCCCCTCCCTGTCCCGAGTGGATGCAGGAACCGTCGAGCTAGTGATGGCGGGAGGTGTCGAAGTCGTACCGTCGGGCGATTTGATCCAATTGTTCGAGGCGGTCTGGGACGACGAGCAGTGGGCGATGCATCTGGCGGCGGGAGAGCACACGGATTCGGCCTATGCGGTCGCATGGAAGTTTATAGCGGACGAAGTTCGGACCGTTGGTAATACGACCGAAGCGGCCGTTCGCGATGTCATTATGGCTCACTTCGCTCAGCACAATCTGACTACCTACCACCCGCCAATTGTGGCCGTGAATCAGAACAGTGGCGATCCCCATTACGAGACGGGGACAGCACGGATTCGTTGCGGGGATTTTGTTCTCATCGATTTGTGGGCCAAGCTAGATCGGCCGCGAGCGGTCTACAGCGACCTGACCCGGACGGGTTACGTGGGAAACTTGGTCCCAACCAAGTATGCGACCGTTTTTGCAATTGTGGCCGAAGCCCGCGATGCGGCGATTCAACTTGTCCGAGAACGCTTCAAGCAGGGCCAGCCGTTACGAGGATTTGAAGTCGATGATGCCTGCCGAAAAGTCATCCAAGGAGCGGGTTATGGCGAGTTCTTTATCCATCGGACGGGTCACAGTATCGGCCAAGAAGTTCACGGTAACGGTGCCAACATGGATAATCTCGAAACGCACGAAACGCGCCGCGTGTTGCCTGGTTGCTGCTTTTCCGTCGAACCGGGAATCTATCTTCCCGAGTTTGGTATTCGAAGCGAGGTCGATGTGTTCGTCGATCGACAGTGCCGGATCCATGTGACGGCAGGTCAGATTCCGTCGGCGATTACGCCGATCCTAGCCGACGATTGAATCGAAGCACCTCGGCGGGACATCAATCGACGGATCGGGCCAAAGGGTGATAGGCCATGGTGAGATGGCTGACAATCGTTGCGCGGCCTGAAAGTTTGGTACAAACACCAAACCATCGTCCCGAGAAAGCTGACTCAGATCGACGTCGCCAAGATGTCGCCATTCTCTTTCCTCAGACCAGTCGATGCTTGACCGGCGAGCTTCGGCTGACGCCTGAACCGACGGTGAAGGCTGAAAGAATGGTTGATCTGCCTCCGTCAATGTTTTCCACAAATTTGCGTTGCCATAGTGCACGCGGCGGGCGCCACGATGTTCCAACCATGCGCGAGAAATGCACAGTCCATAAGGCTCAAAATCCCAACGAAGACGATGATGGCGGAAACATCTCATCCGCGGCAGTTCGGACAGCCGCGATGCCGTCAAGCTGACAACTCGACGTCCACCACGTGCCGTCCGTTTTGCGGAGATCAATCGACGTTGCACCACAATTCGTTCCAGCGTCGCCAGAGCCGAATGATCGGCGTCCGAACGCGATTGCAGCAGGCTGTCGAGATAATCTTCCGTGGACTGCTCCGGCCAAGGACCAGCACAGGCCCGCGTCGAATGCGAAAAATACGCCCACCCAAATTCTGAAGGGAATGGGGCAAGCTCCGTGATTGAGCAAGATGCCGCTGACGGAGGTCGCTGATCGAGAGGCGGATGAAAAGCAGACTTATCGACCAGTGGCCGCGTCATTCTTGAGGGTGGCAGCCAGAGAGAGGCCCCACAATTCAGCAACTCCGCTTTGACCGTGGGCCCGATCAACTCAGGAAGGTCGACAAGGATCACGCTGCCCAAATCCCGTTTTAAGCGATCTCGCAACAACCGGTGCCAGTGACCGTTAAATCGTATGCCGAGGGCCATGATTGCACCGGCGTGCTCCGCCAACGCACGATCGTGACCGGGTACCTTTGCGATGTCGAACAGTTCCGAGTTCGCGAGGTCGGGGTCGTGCCCTTGGACAGGCGAAGTATTCCAATCAATGTGGAGTAACTGGGCGCCACGCTTCACGAAATCGGATCCGGCAGTCCCCTCTCCCACAAGCAATCTTTCTCCTCGATCGCGGACTCGACGTAGAGCCGCGCGCAGCCCGAGCAGCCAAGAGGAGTCCGGAAGGATCCGTTGAGGCAGCCTCGACATCACAATCGCGGTTCGGCTCAGAGGTGTCATAGCGATCCCATTTCCCGTTCCTGTCTGGGAATCATTTTCAGGTGCTAATCGGGTCTTCCACCGGCCCCCGTTTGAATCAAGCGGATTCTAAAATTTTAAAACACCCAATATCAACTTTTTTCGAGAAAGGAACAGTCCACGAGGAACAGACTGCCCGCGACAAACGTGTGAGGACAATTTAGGAATCAAGGTGTTTGGGGGGGGTACACAAATCGTGTGACGGTGCCGCTCATTGGCGAATGGGCTTCGATGTTTTTTGGGACTAGCCAGTGGGGTATTGCGACGTATCGAGAATCACATTGTATCCATTTCAGGTGCCGAAAATTCCGCGTGTGTCTTCTCGCGTGGCCGAGTCTGCTTGATCCGCGTGATCGATTTCCGCCGCAGTGATGGCTCCCGTGTCGAGGTCCACTGCGTTTTCCGTCTTGTCCGCCAAGTCTGTCGAGCCAGCCGGCAGCTTCGTGATGCGGCCGTCCGGATCAGACGGCGATGGCCAGTCGTCGTGGGAGCACTTCTTCTTCCTGGTCTTCGCTCGCTGCTGGTCGAAGCGAGCCGCGTCCGCTCGCCATGAGAGCTCGATCTCTTCCGCCGCTGCCAAATTCTTCCGATGAGTTTCCCAATCATCGCCGCGGTCCTTCCGCAC